>BNJU01002841.1_pt1 | contig 42633 bp, 35 predicted proteins | sample 8539281 | NCBI WGS metagenome assembly BNJU01 (sample SAMD00202456, study PRJDB9452) | human saliva metagenome | isolation source: human saliva | place: Japan
ACATCGCCGATATTAGCAGCATTATCAACTGTATCCCCACCGGAATGAAGGTGAGTGATATTTTGATCACCAAGATCCAAGTTGCCACCAGTGATGCTGATGTTATGATCACCAAAGTTTAAAGTAGGACCACCATTATTAGTGATGGATGTAATTTCTTTTTAAATCCTTATTCAAGGAATATGTATATGTTTGTTCGCCCTGCAGATTGGTTGATATCTTGTTTTTACTGTTAAGTTTTTACCAGCTGCATAGGTAACAGTTTGACCGCTTTCAACCTTAGTAGGTGTAGCAGTGCCATCTAATTTACCACCATTAGCCTTAGCATTTGTTAAGAAATCGTATTTTGCAGCAGCGTCTGCAGCGTTGATTGTGTAAGTAGTTCTACCGTTTACAGTTACTTCATCAACCTTAACGTTTTTACCAGCTTTCACCATGCCTTTGTCATCGAATGTCAAAGTCAATCTGGAGTCTTTAGTATTTTCATCAGCAACAGCTGCGGATACACGGCCTTCACCACGAACATTCAATTTACCGCCGTCAGCCAAGAAGTCGCTAGAACCAGTATTACCAGTCAATGCAACGCCAACGTTTTTCAATTGAGCTACGTTAACAGCATCTGTATCAGCAGTACCAGCAGCAAGGCCTGTCAATTGACGAGTCAATGTACTGCCATTACCGATGGATACAGCAGCAGTAGTAGCTGTACGAACATTGTTAGCTAAGTTTGTGTAATGACGTGTATGGTCATCGGAAGGATTGTAACCTTTAACGCCTTTGTCTGTTGTTGTAACAGAGCTAGAACCTAGTGCTACACCATTGGCAATATTAGCTTCTGCTGCATTACCTAATGCAGTAGCAGCTTCTGCATTCGCTTTAGTTGTACGACCTAATGCAACGCCATATTTACCGCCTGCACGAGAGCCAGCACCTTCAGCGATGGCAGCTTCTCCAGTAGCTTGAGATTGCATGCCGATAGCGATGGAGTTTACACCAGATGCAATTACTTTAGGAGAACCTTTACCACTTTGACCAATAGCAATAGAATTGTCACCAGAAGCCTCTGCACGAGCACCGACTACAGTAGAGCCAGAACCAGATGCAGTTGTTTTCACGACCGATAGCAATCGTATCTAGGTGAGTTGCAACGTTGTCACGACCGATAGCGATTTGAGAGTTTTCATCTCTAGTATTCGCAGCATTTCGACCATCATTAGAAGAATCAGTCAAGTTATTTTTACCAATGGAAATACCACCCATTGTTTTTGCATTATTAAATTGACCCAAAGTTACAGTGTCTGCTACATGGGATGTATTTTCAGAACCAATAGCAACGGAGTTTTGACCATTTGCATTATTGTTGTAACCAGCAGCAAAGGAACCTGCACCAGTAGCATTTGTATATACACCCATAGCGGATGCACTTGTACCAGTTGCACTGGAGTAATTACCTACTACAGTAGAATATTCACCTGCGTGTTTAGGTGTTGTTTGCCAAGAGCCTTTGGTGTAATTAACATTATTGTAGGTACCAATAGCAATAGCAGCCTTAGCATCAGCATTATTTACATTACCAAGAGCAACAGAAGCTTTACCAGAAGCAGTATTACCAGCACCAACGGCTGTTGCCGCACCACCTGTAGCTTTATTTTCATTACCTACAGCTGTAGAAGCGTTATTTGTAGATGTATTTTTAGCACCAATTGCTACTTTACCATCATGACCAGCTACGTTATCAGTAGTATTTTGATAGCCTACAACGATAGAGTTTTGACCAACATTATAGTTTTGACCATTGCTCTTTGGACTTGTATCTGCCCAGATATTAACATGGCTATTGCCAGTATCTACTCCAGCCATAGCTTGTTGAGGCGCAATACCGCCCATAGCGCCAGCTACAGCTAAACCAGCCAATACGCTAGCTAGGACTTTCTTTTTGCCGCTATTATTTTTCGCAATTTCAGGAACTACAACGTAGCATTCCTTGGATTTGCTCCAAACGACTTTAAAGACCTTATTCATAAAACCTTTGAACCCCTTTCTCATAAGTACATGAAAAATGTAACTTTTACACTTTAGTTCACTTCATGAAGAGTGGTTTTTCTCTCATTCACACACACTTCATATAGGATAACTTAATAATATCAATTTATTAATTAATTGTAAATACTTTTGCACCTATTTATTTAATGAAATTTTTATATTTTAGATGAAAATAAACTGAATTTTATATGTATGTGTAAAAACAATCACATTTATTCAAAAAGCACGCTATAACTATGTTTATAGCGTACTCAACGACATTTTTCTTCATATACTTTTTCATATAAGTCATAGTTCTTTTTTAGTTTATAAATATGTTAAATAATATAAAAATCATACAAAATAAGGCCTCTAATCGACATCACTATTCTATAAATTTCATAAATCGAAATTACACGATAAATCAGCAAAAATACTGTATTTATAAGACATTCATCAATTCAATACATTAAATTGTATAATGCTAAATTTTTATGGTTTATTAATATATATCTATTAATATATGCTAGCATTTCAAATAAAACTACACATAAAATGAACCTATGGATCTACTAAAAACCATATTCTATGCACCAAAAAACGCCCACACTATGGGATGGTACTTTCAAAATTGCGTTCAATTCAAAAGTCCGTTCTCACAGTGTGAGCGTTTTTATTATGGCCCCTATAGAAGAAAGGGGTGTGGGATTAGAGAGTCTATAAGGGCCATATGGATTTATAATTTAGTGTTCAGCCAGATTATTTGCCTATAGCATCACGTAAGTTTACTTTACGGGATTGAGGTTGATCTACAGGCGGATTAGCTATAGCTGCGCGAAGGTCTACTTCGTGGTCATCCCCAGCTTGAGGTTCTTCGCTAGCTTTGTTTTTACCGTTTGTTTTGCGGCGTACCAAATTGTTTCGTTCATGTAGTGACGAAGTTCGTCATTGTTTACATGTTCTTGATCATGAGCCATGATGTCCAAAATGGAGTCTTCCAACGCTTGTGCTTCTTCGTCAGTCATAGGACCACCGATTTTCTTTTGCTCTTGGATAACTGCATTGATTTGGTCTACCATGCCACGAAGTACATTGTACCCATAGCTATTGGTGAAACCATCTTGCTCATTGTATTTTGGCATATCAAAGTATTCGTATTCATTTTTGTTGCGATTTTCACCGTTCCAGTTCATGAACACTTCTTGACCATGCACACGACCGATGGAATGTGTGCGGAAATAGTCAGCATAGTTATGTTTGTCATAAGAATGCAACCAAACCTTTTCAGATTTCGTCAATTGTTTATGATCATCGTATTTAACCTTAGCTTTTGCAATGTTGATTTCTGCATTTTGCCAAGCTTTCACATAATCATGAACAGCTGCCACCGTTTGTGGGCTCGCTACAGGAACGAGTACAACAGAGCCGAGTTGTGGCGTCATTACAGGGTTTTTAACAATTAATACATCATCATATGTAGGTGCGCTGGCTGCGTGACCAGTAAGGGATGCAGCGCTCATTAATACTGCTGCTGTGAAAGCAAGCATTGTAGATTTTTTCATATCTATTCCTCTTTTCTTAGTCGAACCAAAAGGGACGAGAGGGTTCTCGGTATCGAGTTCCCTCTTCCCGTTATCTGTGAAAGTTTAATCTATCAAATTATAAACCTAATTTTGCCATCATTGCAGCAATTTGAGCTTTCATTTGTTCATTTTCTGCTTTCAAGTCAGATACTTCGCCTTTTAATCCGGCATTTTGAGCTTTCATAGCTGCCATTTCTTGTTGCATTGCATACGCGGAACTGATAGGGCCTTTGCGGTAACGATCTGCTACAGCAGCTTCGCTATCACGGTTACCAACTTTCCAAGTTACACCAGCGTTTGCCATCATGTGGCTAGAACCACCAGCCCAGGATACACCACCATGGATTAATGTAGATTCATTTTTGTAATGAGCTACGCCAAGAGCCACTGCGGAGTTACCACGGTAGTTACCATAACCAGCCATGATTTGAGTTGGTTCCAATGGATCGTATTGGATAGGTTTCAATGCGGAGAGAGCTGCGCCTTGAGCACCTACACGACCGATTTCTTCACCAAGTTGGTCAACTTTGTTTGTAATTCTAGTCAAATCAGGGCTTTGACCTGGAGTTACATGAAGATCATAAGTCATTTGACCTGTTGTTTTATCTTCAATAGGTCTTACCGTTACTGTACCATCCTTAGATGTTACCTTTGTACGTGTAGCCTTCAATTGATTAAGGTTAACTGCATCAGTACCATCTTTGGCAGGTGCTACATTAACGATTCGATTACCACCCATGTTGATATTACCACCAGTGATAGTAACTGCAGTTGGATCTGTCGCAGTCGTTGGATTGTTGTGTAAGTAATAGTAGTATTGCCATTTTTAATAGTTTCAATACCTTTTAAGTCCTTATTCAAGGAATATACAACAGAGTTATCTACATCAGTACCTGCATTTGCTTTACGTTCAACAATTAAGTTATCACCTGCTACAAATTCTGTACCTTTTGTAACTTTTACTGCAGCTTTAGAACCTACCGCTTTACCAGAACCAGTTTCATTAACTGCTACATTTACACGAGTGGAGTCAAGTGTTGTAAGACCTGTGATTTTAGCTGTAATAGCATTACCAGAAGCATCTTTCACTTGGTTGCCAGCACCATCAACATAAGTCAATTCAACAGTACCATTGTTATCTACTGTGTATGTACCGTCTTTGATACGAGTATCTTTAGCAAGACGTTTGATATCGCCGATGTTAGCAGCATTTGTATCAACATTACCACCAGATGCAACATTAGTGATTTGGTTACCACCATTGTTAAGACCATCTTTAGTTAAGGATACAGTCTTAGTTGGATCAGTTGGGTCCTTGATAGTCATGCCATTACCACCAACTGTAGTGTTACCGTTTTTGAAACCATCATTGTTGATAGTAGTATCACCAGTTTTCAAGGAACCATTAGTACCAAGATCAACATCTTTGTTCAATGCATAGTTAACAGTTGTATTGCCATTACCATCATTAGTTTGAGTAACAACCAAGTTTTTGCCAGCTTGCATATCTACAGTTTTACCATTTTTGATGTTTTCTGTTGTATCGCCAGCATGAGTACCTACTGTAGCAGATTCTGCAGATGTTTTCACATTGAATCCATCCATAGAACCAAAACCAGTTGCACTGATTGTCATTTTGCCATTAGCTGCATCAGGAGTAATTGTGATATGATCACCAGCTACAAGATTTACCTTGCCAGATTTAGCAGGAACATCAGTACCATTAGCTTGGATTGTCCACAATTGATCTGTAGTAGCTACAGTTTTTGTAGTGCCACCATTAGTTGTGAAGGTAATGTTATCACCATTGCTTTGAATAGTGTTACCACCAAGTTGGATGCTGTTCAAACCTTTAAGGTTTGTTCAAGCGAATTGTTAATGTATCATTATTCTCAGCAGTTACTGCGATATTGCCACTTGCGGAAACAAATGCAGCTTCATCAGTAGCAGATACACCTTCACCTTGTACTTTTACTAAGGAGCCAAGTTTATGTTTGTTTACAGTACCAGTGTTGTTACCAGTGAATTTCAAGCCATCATCCATAGTAGCAACTTCACGTTTAATATCGTTCCCATCAGTATCTTTCAATGGATTACCACTAGCATCTTTTGGTACGTATACGATACGTTCAGATTGATTATTATTGTTTCTTTCCGGTTTAACAAGTGTTTGTGTACCATGATCTGTAGTAATGTCTAGGTTTGCACCTGGAGTACCTGGAGCACCTGGTGTACCAGGAGTACCTTTAGGTCCTTGTAAACCAATGTGGCCTACGCCGTCTTTACCAGAGATAGATACAGCGTCTTTACCATCTTTACCAGCGATGCCTACTTTACCGTCATTACCATCAACACCATTAGCACCTTTAGGGCCAACGATAGATACACCAGCTTGACCAGTAGCACCATCATTACCATTGACAACAACTTTATCTAGATTTTCTAGATTTTTATCCAAGGAGAAAGCAACGGATGCATTACCAGCACCATCGTTAGATTGGTTAACTGTTAAGTTTTTACCAGCTTTCATAGTTACTGTTTTACCATCTGCAATGTTTTGAGTACCTGCAGAACCAGCAGCCACAGCACCTTCAGTAGCGGATACTTTATCGGAAGCGATATTCCAAGAGGAAGCACCTGTACCACCAGTACTCAAGTTAGAGAGGTCGATAACTGCTTTTGTATCAGTTACTGCATGACCATTACCATCATTGTATGTCAATGTAACAGTTTTACTAGCTGCATCATATTTGTATACATTTGCAGTACCCGCAGCATTAGCTGTACCACCTTTAGTTTCAGTAGAACCAGCTGCCACAGTTGTAGGTGCAATATGACGTTCATTTGCTTTCAACGCATCAGCAGTAGTCTTAAGGTCTCTTACGTTAACCGCTGCAAATGGAGTTGTAGTAGCTGCATTATCAAGCTGAGTCAAGAATGTATTACCAGTAGCTGTACCTGGTTTGTCAATTGCAGAACCAACGTTATTAACGATGGAGTTACCACCGGTTGTATTACCAGCTGCATCTTGGAAGGATACGATTACATCGCTTGCAGGTACATCATTACCAGCAGAACCATCAAGGTTAGTCGTGAAAGTACCATCTGGACGTTTAATTACTTTAGTGCCATCAGCTTTAGTGTACACTGCTGGAGTTACAGCGTTTACAGTATACGTTTTTTGACCTGTAGTCGCATCTGTATCAGTTTTAACTGTTACATTATCGCCAGCTTTTACGACGGAGCCAAGACCAGTGATTACTTTCTTACCATCATTAGAGATGTTGGAAAGATCAGATTTAGCAACGCCTTTGATTTTTGCAAATGTATTTGCTTTTTCAACACCATTGCCATCAGTATATGTCAATGTTACTTCATCATTTTTAGCAGCTGCATCTTTATTTGTTGCACCAATTTCGTATGTACCAGGTGTGATGTGTAATTCATCACCAAGGTTAGCTACTTTATTAGTAGTAGTTGTACCACCATTGTTAGTAGTGTATGTAATGCGGTCGCCATCTTTCTTGATGGAGATGTTATCATTTGCATCACCAAGTTTGATTTCTTTAGTTGTTACGCTGTCCAAACCTTTAAGGTTTTTGTTCAACTTAACAGTTAACGTATCAGCACCGTTAGCTTCTACTGCGATGTTGTCTTTAGCAGATTCGAATTTAGTACCGTCAGAAGTTTGAATTTCTTTAGCACCAGCTGCATCAGTACCTTCTTTAGTACCTTCACCTTGAACTTTTACAAGTGTATTAAGTTTATGTTTGTTTTCAGTGGATTCATTATTACCAGTGAATTTCAAACCATCATCAAGGTTAGCTTGTGCTTTACCATCGAATACAATACGTGTAGTTGTTGTACCATCTACACCAGGTGTACCAGGTTGACCTGCTTGACCAGGAACCTCAACAGTAATATTACGAGTTACACCATCTTTACCATTGATACCAATTGAGCCATCTTTGCCGTTTTGACCAGTTACAGTCACAGTTTCAACGGAAATATCTTTATCTAAGGAATATGCAACGGATGCATTACCAGCAGTATCGTTAGTTTGTTTAACTGTTAAGTTTTTACCAGCTTGCATTGTTACAGATTTAGTATCAGCAATCGTTTGAGTTGTATCACCAGAGTGAGTACCTTCTGTAGCAGATGCTACACCAGATTTAAGATCCCAAGTAGATTTAGATACTGTACCAGTAGTTGCTACTTTTAAGTCATATGTTACTTGACCTGTTGTAGAATTTTCGTTAGATGTAACAGTTACAGATTTATCTGTGGATGTTACAACTGTACGCATACCTTTCAATTGGTTCAAGTTAACTGCGTCAGTACCATCTGTACCAGGGGCCAAGTTCACAATCTTATTATTTGTTGTGCCATCGCCCATGGACAAGTTGCCACCAGAAATAGTTACAGCAGGAGTAGTTGCACCAGCTGGAACATCGCTAATAGTGATAGAAGAACCGCCATTAGAAATGGAGTTGATACCTTTCAATGCTTTAGCTAAACCAACATTAATTGTAGTGTTGCCATCAGTTCCTTGTTCAATATTAGTTCTGATGTTAGCTGTGTTATATTCATCAGCATATGCTTTACCAGTAGATAAAGCACCAGTACCTTGAACTGTTACTTTAGAGCCAAGTTTGTTTGTTTTTTCGCCACCTTCGTTAGCGTCAAATTTCAAACCTTTACCGATAATAGCATCAGATGTATTTTTAAGATCTTTTACGTTAACAGCTGCATTTGGAGTTGCAGTAGCTGCATTATCAAGTTTAGTTAAGAATGTATCACCAGTGGATGTACCAGTTTTATCGATTGCAGAGCCAACGTTATTAACAATGGAGTTACCACCAGTTGTATTACCAGCTGCATCTTGGAAGGATACGATTACATCGCTTGCAGGTACATCATTACCAGCAGAACCATCAAGGTTAGTCGTGAAAGTACCATCTGGACGTTTAATTACTTTAGTGCCATCAGCTTTAGTGTACACTGCTGGAGTTACAGCGTTTACAGTATACGTTTTTTGACCTGTAGTCGCATCTGTATCAGTTTTAACTGTTACATTATCGCCAGCTTTTACGACGGAGCCAAGACCAGTGATTACTTTCTTACCATCATTAGAGATGTTGGAAAGATCAGATTTAGCAACGCCTTTGATTTTTGCAAATGTATTTGCTTTTTCAACACCATTGCCATCAGTATATGTCAATGTTACTTCATCATTTTTTTAGCAGCTGCATCTTTATTTGTTGCACCAATTTCGTATGTACCAGGTGTGATGTGTAATTCATCACCAAGGTTAGCTACTTTATTAGTAGTAGTTGTACCACCATTGTTAGTAGTGTATGTAATGCGGTCGCCATCTTTCTTGATGGAGATGTTATCATTTGCATCACCAAGTTTGATTTCTTTAGTTGTTACGCTGTCCAAACCTTTAAGGTTTTTGTTCAACTTAACAGTTAACGTATCAGCACCGTTAGCTTCTACTGCGATGTTGTCTTTAGCAGATTCGAATTTAGTACCGTCAGAAGTTTGAATTTCTTTAGCACCAGCTGCATCAGTACCTTCTTTAGTACCTTCACCTTGAACTTTTACAAGTGTATTAAGTTTATGTTTGTTTTCAGTGGATTCATTATTACCAGTGAATTTCAAACCATCATCAAGGTTAGCTTGTGCTTTACCATCGAATACAATACGTGTAGTTGTTGTACCATCTACACCAGGTGTACCAGGTTGACCTGCTTGACCAGGAACCTCAACAGTAATATTACGAGTTACACCATCTTTACCATTGATACCAATTGAGCCATCTTTGCCGTTTTGACCAGTTACAGTCACAGTTTCAACGGAAATATCTTTATCTAAGGAATATGCAACGGATGCATTACCAGCAGTATCGTTAGTTTGTTTAACTGTTAAGTTTTTACCAGCTTGCATTGTTACAGATTTAGTATCAGCAATCGTTTGAGTTGTATCACCAGAGTGAGTACCTTCTGTAGCAGATGCTACACCAGATTTAAGATCCCAAGTAGATTTAGATACTGTACCAGTAGTTGCTACTTTCAAATCATATGTTACTTGACCTGTTGTAGAATTTTCATTAGATGTAACAGTTACAGATTTATCTGTGGATGTTACAACTGTACGCATACCCTTCAATTGGTTCAAGTTAACTGCGTCAGTGCCATCTGTGCCAGGAGCCAAATTCACAATCTTATTGTTTGTTGTACCATCGCCCATGGACAAGTTGCCGCCAGTAATTTGTACTGCTGGTGTATTAGTTGCCCCACCAGGTGTGCTGTTAAGCGTAATGGAGGAAGCGCCATTAGAGATAGAGTTAATATCTTTCAACGCTTTAGCTAAGCCAACATTAATTGTTGTGTTGCCATCACTATCTTGATCAATCTTAGTTCTAATATTAGCTGTGTTGTATTCATCAGCATATGCTTTACCCGCAGTTAATGTACCAGTACCTTGAACTGTTACTTTAGAGCCAAGTTTGTTAGTTTTTTCATTACCTTCATTAGCATCGAATCTTAAGCCTTTATCGATGATTGCATCAGATGTATTTTTAAGGTCAGATACATTTACGACTGCATTTTTAACATTAGAGTTAGCATCAGCTGCTTCTTTCAATTTGTCTAGGTATGTTGCACCAGTTTGATTTTTAATAGCAGAGCCAACATTGTTAACGATCATACCGCCGTCTTTTGTTGTTTGACCAGCTGCTGCTTTAGGGTTTTCGAAAGAAGTGATGATATCACCAGTATATTCAGCTGTTTCGCCAACTTTATGGAATTTACCATCTTTATCTTTCGTTAATTTTTCACCGTCTGGAGTTGTGTAAACTGCTGGAGTTACAGCGTTTACAGTGTAAATAGTGTGATTATCTGTTGCATCCACAGCTGAAGTTACAACTACATTATCACCAGCTTTACTTCGGTACGATTTGCTTTCAATTGTTTTACATTAACTGCATCAGTATTATTCGTACCTTCAGCAACATTAGTAATTTTGTTACCGCCATTATCTAAGCCAGTATTAGTCAATTTAACATCAGTTGTAGTTGTACCAGGAGTTGTAGGAGCCTTAATTGTAATGCCATCGTTATTAACTTTAGTACCACCAACAGTTAAGGAACCAGCACTAGTAAGATCAATATCTTTATTTAAAGAGTATGTATACGTTTGGTTACCAGTTAATGCACCCGCACCATCTGTTTCAAGTTCTTGTTTAACAGTGATGTTTTTACCTGCTGCGTAGTTAACTGTATTACCAGGTTTTACAACAGTCGCTGTAGAGCTACCATCAAGTGTACCACCATTTGCTTTTGCATTTGCTTTCCAACCAGAGTTATTGATTGTATCTACTACAGTTTTAACAGTAGCAATACCATCTTTACCAGCTGCACCAGCTTGTCCTGGAACACCAGGTTTACCATCAGTTACTGTTGGAGCTGTTCCAAGGTTAACATCAAATGTTACTTTACCATCTGCACCAACGCTAGCAGTTGTATAATCACCACCTGTGAAGTTCAAGCCTTTATCAAGTTTAACTGTTTGGGCAGCAGTTGTAGTACCATTATTTGTTGCTTTATAAGTCAATGGGATTTGTTTAGCTGCTTTATTACCATCGAAAGTCACTTCATAAGTTGTATTATGATTAGCTGCATCTTCTTTAGGTGTTACCGTGATTGGGTTATCAGCATTTGGTGTGTATGTAGTACCAGATTTTGTACCACCATTATTAATTGTTACTGCTTCACGAGCTGCGTCTTTAACAGCGTTACGGGATACGGATACTTCATACGTTGCACCAGCATCACCAAATGTATCGCCAGTTTTTGGATTTACTTCTGCAATATTCGTATCATTAGCAGCATTGGCTGCTTTTTGTACTTTTTCAGTAGATGCAGTACCACCTGTTGCCAAGCTAGATAAGTCGATAACAGCTGTTTTACCAGCTACAGTTTTATTATCACCATTTTCGTATGTTAATGTAACTTTTTTATTACTATCTGGTGTATATGTACCAGGGGTAATATGTATTTCAGTATCTTTCAACTGTTTTACATTAACAGCATCTTTATCATCTGTACCAGTCGCAAGATTTGTAATCTTATTATTCCCCATATCTAAGGAACCACCAGTGATATTGATGGAGTTACCACCAAATGTCATTTTTGGTCCAGTTGCAGTATTAGCAATTGATGTAATACCTGTTAAAACTGGATTTAAGGAGTATTTATATTCTTGATCACCAGTAGTATTATTAATAGTTTGTTTTACCTTTAAATTATCGCCTGCACTGTAAGTAACTTGAGTACCAGGTTTAACTTTACCCACAGCTGGAGTACCATCTGTGTTACCACCAGCAGTTGCTTTCCAGTAGGAGTCATTAATAGCATCAGCTACATTATCAGTTGTTGCAATACCATTTGTAGTAGGTTTAACAGCTTTACCATCTGTATTATTAATAGTACCTCCAACCTTAGCTTTTACCTTAATACCTGTGGCAGTTGCCTCAGTAGAGATTAGAGTACCATCACCATTGACATTGAAAGTACCATCATTAAGACGAACGTCAGTGCTACCAGTTACTTGCGTAGAATCGCCAGCGAATTTCAAGTTAACAGCTTTTAATTGTGCTACGTTAACAGCATCAGTATCTTGGGTACCAGCTGCAAGGCCTGTTAATTGGCGAGTAACACTAGTACTATCATCACCAATAGAAACAGCAGCACGTGTAGATGTTAAAGCAGCCTTTGTATTATTAGTTAAATTGTCATATTTATTAGTACGACCTGCGGCTGGATTATAACCAATTTCACCCGCATCTTTTGTTGTTTTAGATTCAGAACCAAGAGCTACGCCACCTTCAATATTAGCAGTTGCTTTATGACCAACAGCAATGGCATTTTTAGCAGTAGCTGTTGTTTTTTCACCTAAACCAGCAAATGTTGTATTGGTAGCATCAAATGCAGCTCCTTTACCATCACCACCGATAGCGATTGCACCATCACCAGTTGCTTCTGCACTGAAACCTAACGCTACAGCACCATCATTTGTAGCTTTAGCTGTACGACCAAGCGCTGTAGAGCCACTACCAGTAGATTGTGCACCATTACCCATCGCAATAGAACCATGGGAAGTTGCATTTGCTGCTTGACCAAGAGCAAATGCCCCAGAACCACTAGCATTTGCGACTTTACCAAACGCAATCGCTTGAGCACCAGTAGCTTTTGCTTGAATGCCCATTGCAATTGTATTGTTATTGTTAGCCAATACATCTTGACCAATTGCAATCATGCCAGATGCTTTATTATCTTTACCATCTGCTTGAGCACCATTACCAATTGCAAGGGCAAAAACATTATTTACTTGGCCTGTAGCTGGGTTAATTGTATCATCACCACGAGCAATGGTTTGTTTTTCAACACCACCACCCGGATTGTATACACTACCAATAGCTATTGTTTTTCCCGTACCAGCAATTACTTTAGTACCAATACCAATAGTCTCTTCACCTTTAGTGGTATTTTCGTTACCAATAGCAACGTTGCGATCACCATCTGCAGTATTTTTATAACCTGCAGCAATAGTGGCACCACGATTTACAGTATTTTCACGACCAAATGCACTCGCTTGTGTAGCAGTTGCCTCAATAGTATTAGAAGAACCAACTGCTGAAGAATCTTGAGCCTGAGCCTTATTATTAACACCAACTGCTGTTGCAGAAGTACCTGTTGCTTTGCTCACACGACCAATTGCTACTGCATTAGTAGCAGTTGCTTCAGCTTGGTAACCATAAGCCGCTGAGTAGTCCCCTTTTGTCCAAGATTGTGAACCTACAGCTGTAGAATATTGACCTACGTCTTTTGAGTTATATACAGGCGCTGTTGGTGTACCTGAATTAGTTGTTTCTGCATTTACATAGGAACCAATAGCAACAGAACCTTGCTTAGTTGCGCGAGCCACATTACCAAGTGCAACAGATTGTTTATCCAAAGCTTTAGAGCCAACACCGATAGCAGTTGTTGCTGCACCACGCGCTTCATTTTCATTACCAAGAGCTAATGTTGAAGCACCTGCTGCAGTATTATTAGCACCATAAATAATACGGCCCCAGTTATTATTATCAGAATCAGTTTTATTTTCATAACCAACTACTACAGAATTTGTACCAGCATAGTTACCAGTTTTTGCATTTGGAGAAATGTTAATAGCACTACCACTATCAGAGTAAACCGCTTGTACCGGTGTACCAGCAGCCCCAACACCAACCATAGCTAAGCCAGCCAATACGCTAGCTAAAACTTTTTTCTTACCACCATTGTTTTTCGCTACTTCAGATACTACAACGTAGCATTCTTTTGTTTTGCTCCAAACAACTTTAAAGATCTTATTCATATTTCTATGAACCCCTTTCTTTTTCTCTTTCTTTAAGACACTTATAATCCTTAATTAATCCCTATTCAATAGAAATAAAAAAATCATTGTGTGAAGAACATTTTCTCATGTTTCACTTTTTCATTCATCTTACTTCATGTACATACTATAACAAAAAAATTTTTCTTTTTGTAAAACATTTTTCTCTCATTTTTTTCTCATAAACTTGGAAAAAAATGTTTATTTTTTTAATTTTTGTTAAGAAATGGTGTATTTTTCTACACATTTTTTGTACGATTTTTTTCAATTTTAGTAAACATATATTAATCATTTTCGATTTATTTACTTTACATAATTATTAACAATCATGATTTCTTCATAAATATGATGTTAATATGTTTATGCACTACAAGTTTTTTTCGATATATTGTAAAATGCTATTAAATCATGTTAAATAAGGATATAAAAACCATTACCTATCAAGAAAAAAATAAGTGTTTAAATTAGCAAAACTAATCAAATATACCTCGCAAAGCATGAATGAGATATTCATGAATATAAGTGTGATAGTAAAGATATAACAGTTAAATTTAAAATTTCTCTGTTGTCTCTATTTATATCTATAAAATGCCGTCCCTATGATCCATGTCATTTGCTATATATAGTTATATATATAGGGATATAAACTTTCACCATAAAGCAATGTAGTATGATATACTAATCTACAGTAATACATGAGGGAGTGTAGAACAAAGGGGTTAATTATGAAAAAAGAAACTAAAAAAAATAAGGCCGCATCAGCCTCTGCTGAAACGGCAACAAACAAGAATGTCGTATCTAAACCGGATGCAACGGATACGGCAACGCATACTATGGACGTGCCTACGGATGTGGAAAAGGATATTAATGATTTAAAAGCGTCCTACGATACGTTCCTATATATTTCAAAGCCATTTTCTAGCACGAATATCAACAATTTATACGCAAAGGCTAAGATTTATGGCCTCGATCCGGTGGCGCCGAGCAAGGCGCGCGTGTTAGAGCTTGGCGCATCCTGCGGCGGTAATATCATCCCACAAGCGATGTACTACCCTACGGCGACTTTCACAGGCATCGATTTATCCGGCGTACAAGTGGAACACGGCAGGGAGATCATCGAATCCATCGGCCTTAAGAACGTGACGCTGCTCGAAAAAAATATTATGGACGTGGATACGAATTTCGGCACCTTCGATTACATCATCGTTCATGGTATCTGGTCTTGGGTACCGGACATGGTGAAAGACAAAATTCTTGATATTTGTAGCGAGAATTTATCGAACCGCGGCATCGCTTATGTATCGTACAATACGTACCCTGGCTGGAAACGCTTAGAGCAATTGCGCGACATTATGTTGTACGCGGATAAACGGGCGGAAGATGAGGGTTTATTAGAACGCACGTTGTATACGAAGAGTGTGTTAAAGCTCGTAGCGGAAACGATGAACAGCGACGATCGTTCTCGGGCCCAATCGAATTACAAAATTAACAACATCAATCGGGTGTTACAATCTAATGATTATTATGTAGCACATGAGTACTTGGAAACGTACAATGATCCAGTGTATGTATCCGATTTCATCGAACGAGCTCGTCAACACGGCTGTGCCTATGTAGGTGACGAATCATTACAACGATCCTTCATTACCTGGCTTCAGGAGACGTGGAAAAAAATATTTCCACCCTATCCAACGGCAATTATATCGACAAGGAACAGTTCTACGATTACGTGTACGACACGCAATTCCGCATGAGCCTATTGACGAAACTATCCAACGAGGACAAGATCAACCACGACGAAACGGTAACCCAAGACATCTTGAACAACCTGTACTTTATGGCGCCATCTAGAAATGTGAAGGGCGTTCCTGAAGACTGGACCAATACTGTTCACATCGCTATCAAGGTGTTGATGGATACGTTCAAGGAATTCACCGTTCAGGATATCGTCAACTATATTAGTTCCCACTATCCGGGCTATGTCATCGATGGCGATGTATTATATCAACGTCTGTTCCTACTCATCGTGACTGACAACCTCAACATTTACGGTTCTTCCTATCCTCGCACGCCGTTTGTTGAAAATGAAAGCTACATCCCAGAGCGCTTTATTAAATACATCGAAACCATTGTGGAAAAAGGCGGCAGCCAATACCTCACACCTGGTAACATGTACAACCAAGTGGACGGGGACGTCGACAATGGCCTATTATACGTGATGAAACAATTGGCTAAACCAATCTCTCGGGCCGATTTAATCGCCAACCTCGACGAAAATCTAACTGTTAACCGCACCACCAAGGACGGCTATAACTACGTTGTACCGACCGAACAATACATGGACGAAGTGTTGACACACATTGAAATGTTGGGGTATTTTGAGAAATAATTTGAATATGAAAACGAGGCAACGACCATATGGCCGTTGCCTCGTTTTGTTGTTTTCATAATGATTATTGATAAGGATTCAATAAAAATGACTCTGCCGGATTATAAGAATCACCTAAAACTATACGTTCATATTCACCTAAAATAAATTCTCTTTTAATTTTTCCTTTTTATCGTCTCATTTCTAAAGAGCATTATTATAGTTCCAATAAGGCCTGCAAAATCGATTTCTTTTTAACACTTTTTGCATTCCCAAAATAAGCTCGCACTGCATGAATAATTACATCACTACCTGTAGCAATAATATTAGAATATTCTAATATTTTCATTGTTTTTTTACATGATATAATTCTTTTTCACGATGATCTCGTAGATGGACAAGTAAGCATATGTAAAGAACTGATGAGTATATTTAATAAGATTATAAAATCTGATATGACATACCCAAACCTTAATAATATCCCCAGCGCTAATATACTTTTAGTTAATTCTTCAGCATATCGATTATTAAGTATTAAATTAGCCCCTGGAATTTGTATACCACAAGGCGTATAAAGGTCTGTTCCTATATGGATAATCTGTTTTATTAATGCTGCTACAACAGAGATTGTATCATTATCAAGTCTAGTAGCTGCCGCTTTTAAAGTTTCGGTTGTAGAGCAGATATCTCCTATACTAGGATTTTTTAAGTTACCATCGTATTCTACATGGCAGGTAATAGGGATTGGAAAGAAATCTTTAGACCTACAAGTAATTGTATTAGTAAGTATATTAGATGTCCCTAAAACAAAGACCTATTATAGGATCATGTCCAAATGTAGCAAAACGATGATTCGCCTCTTTAAAAAAGCCATGATTAATTCCCTTAAACCTCGTAGCATCATACGGAACACCACGAGCAGTGCAAATTTGCATCAAAGGTGCATAATAAGGACTCTGGAGTCGTATCGACTCCCATCATTTAACCTTGCCTAATAATCTATCTTGTAGTTTATGTAAATAGATCTTTCTTTTTATTTTTACCTGCTCCTGCTGGCTCAACTTTTAGTAAGAGTATTAATTACATAAATCCGAATACATTGTAAAGCTGTCGCAGTGAATAGAAACTGCAATATCTGCTCGATCCTAATGAAGTACGCTTTAGAAAAACTCTTCATCTAAATCAGTCAGTATATTTGTTGTATTAATGGCAATAGACTTTTAAACGCTTTTACTCTTTTATGCTTATCAGTCTAAATGAACTTATCGTATTATCTAAAGACTTGTATAGTAGCATTTTTTATGGCTAGTAATTCATCAACGGTACTCATCCTAAATCACCTACACGTTCTTGATAATAAGCAATAACTTTTTCATGTTCTATCACATTAGAAATGCATTCATCATATAGCTCTATAAGATCTTTTGTCTCTTTATCTCCCTTGGATTTTAATCTATCCATATCTGTTCTATGTTCAGATATCTTTTTCTCCCATATTTTTTGTGCATTTTCAAAGCTGCGATTCTCAATGGCCTGAATTTCTTTTTCCCGTTTTTTTAGCATTTTCCAAGTGATAGGACCTATTATACCAAGAGCGATACCGGCAAGACCAAAACCTAAAGCTAATGGCACTCCACCTATTATTCTACCGATACCACTTCCTGCTGCTTTTAACAGTCCACTTCCCATTGCACCAGTTGCCGTTCCTATTAACCCGCCTGCTGCTGTTCCTATTAATCCACCTGCAGTTGAACTTTTCGTTTTACTTGTATCTTTAGAGTTATACTGCTCAATTTCATATTTTAATTTTTTTCTTCATATACTTCTTTATATCTTGGTATGTCTTTCTCTAGTTTTTTTAAGTACTCTAACTTTTCATCTATTAATTTACTAAAACGCTCTTTATCCAAAGTATACTTCGATTTTAATTGCTCTTCGCATTCTTTTATTTCTTCTAAAATAGGTTCATAAATCCTCGCAGCACGTTCAATGCCTCTTTTTTCAGCCTCTAATTCTTTATCTTTCCCCTTACCAAACAACAATGACAATATGCTACTACCAACAAATAATGGTAACATGTTTTCAGCCCCTTCAACACAAATTTAACACTAACATCATTAGTATCATAACAGCTCTCTATTGATACTAATTTAGAGCACATAAGACCAACACATAACTTCCTATATAGTCTCTACTTATATTATAATCTAGACTTATCAATATTGGTATTTAAAATTCATCTTATGGAACCTAAAAAGGAGCTGTAATAAAACAGCTCCTTTTTTTATTGCTATCTATCAATCCACTCTATATAAAACATAATCCTAAATTGGAATTACGTTCTAATGAGTGATTATCTTATTTTATATGCACCAGCTTTCCTAAAAGCATAAGAAATTTCAGCATTATTTGTCGATTTATATAATTCTTCATTCTGTTCCCCCAGCATGATATCTCTATAATAAAAGTCGCGTAAGTTATTGCTTGTCTTTACATTAACCATTCGCGTATATCGATTGCTAGGATTAGTTGTGGTAAAAGCAATACAGCCTTTATCAAGTGTTTCTAAAGGTCTTAGGTTATGAGATGTAAATATTAATTGGCCTTCACCTTTCTCTGAAATAATTCGTAAAATCTCACCAAGTAGATATTCAAAGATACCCGAGTCTAGCTCATCTATGGCAACAGTAATAGATTCTCTATTATAGACAGAAATTAATAGACCTAACACAGAAATAATTTTACGTATCCCTTCAGATTCATATTTTAATGGAATATATGTATTTGATTTATAGGATACTAACTCAAATCGCTCTCCGTCTTGATTATCCTGCAATTTTTCCTTACCTAGTATTTCTACACCTATAGTTAATCCTGGTACAATTTGGGTTAATACCAAATTCATCATAGCTATACTATCTCTAATATCTTGTACAACGGCTATAGGAAATACATTAGGTTGATTTAAGGATAATCCAATCGTACCTACAATATGTCTCGTATCAGCCCGATAGTTAATCTCTAATGGTAGTGCATCGAGACTAATTAAGCCACTATGTTCCGTTGTTACTACAAATAAATCATGATTTCCATACTTCACTAAGTCTGTCAAAATCGAATATACTAATGCAAAATCTTGATTTGATTCCATCACTTTATTACGACTATGAAGTCGTTTCATAAACTCAGGAGAGAAAATAAAGGATCGCGATTCCGCATTCGCTTGTTTTTTATTTACGATTAGATCTGTAATATCATCAATATCACGACCAGCTAGTAAATCTAATTTTGATTTAGGTTTAAAGATTTGCTTAGCCGGTACATTCGTGTCAATTAAAACACTTTTTCTAATATTGGTTTCTACACTTTCAAACTTATATTGTAAGCGCTCTTTTGTAATACAAATACGATGTTCTCCATCTCTGGTATCATCCGTTATATTACTTTCACCAGTAATCGATGAGGTAATGCCTAATTCCACATCATAATCTACTAAAAATATGTTTATGATTATCCTCTATTAACAATTCAAAATTTAATTCACACGTATGAGAGGCAGAGGATATATTGATATAATCACGAATTGTAGAAGGCAATTTTTTTGGCCTGTAAGTAATAATTTTTAAAATGCTAATCGCATCTATAAGTGCCGTTTTACCGGAACCATTTTGACCATATATACCTAATAGACTCGATTTATAGTCCTTTCTTGTATTTATGAAATTGATACGACCGTGTTCAATATTCTTTATATTATCTATAGTCATAGATGCTAAACGAATATATTTGGTAGTGTTCATATACTTACCTCCTAGTATGCTAAGTGTAACACACCAACCATTTATATTCAATTAAATTGAAAAAAACGATATTTTTATATTACGATTCACTATTTTTAATTTACGTTTTGTAATACCACAAATAAAAAAAACGATACAAACACTACTACTAATCGCTAGAGTTCGTATCGGTTTTTTCTCTACATATTATTTTTTATTCACTCTAACTCGTTCAATTGTCCGTTGTCCTTGGCTATTTTTAGCCACAGTGTCAACGCGGAACAATGCCATTTCAGGGCTGAATTCTGTTACCAGTTGTTCATCTACTTGTACGCCATTTTGAAGGGCACGATATACGATTTCTGCAAATTCGTAGCGAGTTAACAAGCGATCACCACCAAATGTACCATCTGGGTATCCTTCTACTAAACCACGACGGGATAGGTCACTCACTGCTTCATATGCCCAATGGTTGCTAGCCACATCTGGGAATAGTGTAGTGCGGTCTGCTTTCATATGCGTACCTGCCACATCGTTTAAGAGGGCTGTCAATTTTTGGATTTGTGCATTTTGAAGAGCTACGGTTTTCTTGAGTTCTAACACTTCTTTACCGATGGCCACGCGAGAGCGAGATACATTGCTATGAGCACCGACTTTCACAGAAAGACCTGCATTCACAACAGTTTCCCCATTACCCACAGTGGAACCTACGCTCAATTGAACGTCCTCATTAGGACGATAGAACGCGCCTAGTGCAGCAGCATTGCCATTATGGTAATGACCATAGCCAGCCGCAAAGTCCCATTTTGCATCTGGATCAAAGTCGAGCGGATGAAGGGCCCCCAATGCAGCCGAACCAGCTACGGCCTTGTTAACACGTTTATCTAAGCGGGATACATCTTTTTAAGATTCGTTACATCCCCTTGAACGTTGACAGTATTGTATGCATTCACGGATATCATGTCATGTAATCGTTTAAGTTGTGCCACATTCACCGCATCAGTATCATTTGTACCAGCTGCAACGGATGTAATTTGACGCGTTACGCCATTTGCTACATCACCAACGGACACAGCAGATGCTGTGGATTTCCAGGTAGCAGATGTATCGGTAGATGGCGCATTAGTAAGGATATCATAACCAACTGCACCCGCGGCTACTGTCGCTTTAGAACCACTACCAAGTGCCACACCACCTTCGATGGATACGTCTGTATTATGACCAAGAGCCACTGCATCATGAACAGTTGTTGTCGTTCCATTGTCGCTAGAGCCGATAATAACAGCATTATTAGCACCTGTTACGGTACGGTTATCGCCAACGATAATCGTATTCTTAGCGTCAGAAACGGTGTTCTTAGAACCGATAGCCGTCATATGTTGCACATTCGTAGCTGTATTACCAACACCAAGTGCTAAATTGTCCTTGCTTTGGTCACCACGTACGCCCGTAACGGTATTGTTTACACCAATCAGGGATGTACGTAATGTATAATCTGCCTTATTGCCGCCGCCAAAGGCCATCGTTGCGCCGCCACCGTTAGATTCTTTTACGGCTTCACGGAATTTTTCAGCTAATTCCTTCGCAGAATTGCCACCGTCCTCCGGTGCACCATCAATAGATGTAACGGAATTAGTAATTTCGTTGCCAGCACCCATGATAATAGAACCATTGGAATTGAAAGTTCGGTTTGCTGTACCAACGATACTATTAGCAACACCAGAGTAATAGTTATTAGCTGTTTTAGATTCGATGCTATTTAAAGAACCATTAATAGTGGATCCCAAGTTCTTAACAGGATTTGCCATACGGCCACCATTATATCCACTGGAAATGATGTTATAAGTACCTGTATTAGTAGCAAATGCACCATTAGTAAAGCTATTGGCACCTACTGTAGTGGCATACGCATTCAATGCATCTTTACGAGTAGTCGTTGTATCTACTGTGGTATCACCAAGATCACCTTTATAGTTATGGGAACCAATCATAGTACTACCAGTACGAGCAAATGTATTGTCACCAATTGCTACGCTACCTACTACCTTTGTTGGATCTGCAGGAATTCTTGCAGAAGAGAACCAACTACCACTAAAGGTTGTTTGACCTAATGCAAAGCTAGCCTCAACACCACCAGCCATATTTTCAATCTTTGCATTTTTACCGATTGCAACACTACCACCTTGGCTAGCATAGTTATTGATGTTAGCACCGTTACCGACTACGATATCTCCTGTAGCAGCACTGGCGCCATTAGAATACCCAATCTTAGCACCATTGCCAATTGCTACGTTTTCAATCTTTGGCGCATTGCTACCTATTCCATAAGCAACACCATTACCAGCACCTACCGTAACATCCGCTGCACTAGCCACACATAAGCTAGACAACAACATACCATTAATCAGTATCGCCAATAAGCGTTTCCGTTTGTTCATAATCTTCCCTCTCCATTTACAAACAAATACATAATACGATCTCTCACTCATCATTTATTCATGATGTTTACATGAATTATATTATCATATTTTAAATATTTGTAAATGGTTTGTTTATAATTATCTTAAATTTATTAACAGGTTTATAAGATAATTAATATAATAAAAAACGGATAGCTAATCGCAATGGACTAACTATCCGCTTATATACTGAGGGTTTTTTTATGAATGATCTGTTTATATTATACAGCTATCTGAGTATCTCAATATTATCTGTTATTCAATTTTTGTACGAGCATATCTACTGTTTCTTGTAACTTTTTATTTTGAGCCTCCAATGTATCAACCCGTTGTTCGAGAGCATTATAGGACGCAGGAGAGATTTTTTGTAGCGTTTTGTTTTCACCGAATTTATAGGATACACCAAGGTTAGCCATGATGTGGTCATTAACGGTAGCACCGGCTGTGAGGAGCAAGTTTTCCTTTGGATAATACCCCACACCGAGGGCTAGCGCATTAGCATCTTTATAGTGGCCAATACCGCCCATTACTTGTACTCGATTATCTGGATCAAATTGCATTGGATGTAATGCAGCTAGTGCCGCAGCACGAGCATCGCCTTTATTGGCCTCTTTTCCAATATTGCTAATTTTATTGTATAGATTATCGATTTGTTGATTTGCACCATATAATTGGGAACCATTGATGGCATCCGTAGAATCCGCGCTTACGCGGCCTGCTGCTACATGAGTGATGGTCCGTTCTTGACCGGTAGCGCCTACGGATACGGTGGATACTGGTGCAGTGCCGGCAAAGTTAACGGTGCCACCTGCATAAGTGTAGCTTGGAGTGCTCACCACATCACTACTTTCAGCAGTGGAATGACTACCAAGCACAACTGCTTATCTAAAGTTGTCGTTACATGATCACCTAGTACATAGGTATTATTTGCCGTTACATGATTATAGGCGCCAACAACAGCATTGCTTTCACCCTTTAATACAGCATTATGACCTACGCCATAATTAAAATTACCATCAACTGTGGAATTAGATCCGATTAACACAGTATTGTTGCCATTACTACCAGCGCCTTGTCCATTGCCAAGCCACACGTTTTTATTACCTGTAGCATTGGAGCCAGCGAAAGCTCCAATAGCAATTGTATTGGATATGGTAGATTTGAAACCTGCCGCAAAATTACCGAGGAAATTATAGTCACCTTTCCCCTCTAAAAATGTCTTGCCCCCCAAAGCAACATTACCACCACCACTAGAGCCATTCAAAGAAATACGTCCAATGGCGATATTATTTCCCGTTGCATTAGGATCACCAGGTTTTAGATATGAATTGCCATTAGTAGTCCCCGCTTGTCCACCAAGGGATACATTGTCCGAATAAGTAAACTTAGAATCTCCTGGTATGCCAATATTATAAGCCACACCACCAGTTGAAACGATAGGTGTATCAGCGGCTTGAACCAATCCGATAGAAGATACACCAAGCAAACTAACCATTGTTATCACACGTAATTTTGTTGCGTAATTCATATTACGTCCCTCCCAGACTCTCTAAATATGTGTTGTTATACTCCCGCTAATGTTCTCGATGCGCCATAGATTTCAGCCACCACATAAGGGTTACCGCAGGTACTCAATTTAGCAAGCATCCGTTTCGTATAATCTAAATGCTCTAACATAGCATCCCGTAATTTGCGTTGCACGTGGTCAGGGGAATGAAATACGAGTATAGGATCAAAGTCTCCTATGATGATATACGTTGTATGTGGTTCTGGTCCTGGCTCAATATGGTATTGAAATGGAATGATAACGTTGAATAAACCATACACCACATCGCGCGCAATTGGTTTCCGTGCTTTAAGACAAGCAAATGTCATGTTAGGACCTAACGTTCGTGGATCCGTATACATAGGCTTTGACCGCCTCGACGATTGAATGCCGTTTGCTAGAACACCCTCGCGTCGTGCTATCTCTCGCAATACCGTTTTAATGGATTTGTGAATGATATCACGCCGACCATCTACATAGTAACAGGCGGTGCAGTCACCACCATCTATGTAAACAGGGATTAAGCAACATATATGGTGATCTACATCGCCATATATTGCATTTGGATTACAAGAAATTGATTCTTTATTACTTACCTTTTGATACGCTGTATTATGCATCATTATAACCTTTCTTAAGATTAATGAGTAATAAAACTAAGGAATTCCTCTTGTAAAATTGTATAAATAACACGTGTTATATAAATGTGCTTTAGCAGCACTTATGAGTTAATTGTATACCTATAATTACAAGCTGTAAATATATAAATTAAAAAAATATTTTAGATTTTTTTAAAGTTACTTATAACTATGCATATTTTTGCATATCTTGGATATCAAATTCTTTGTTATCCGCTACCATCATATAGTACCGCAATTGGTCGATGGCCTTTTGATGACGTTGTTGCACAGCTTGTCTAGACTGATGTATTTCACAGCCTATGTCTACGCAGCTCTTGCCATCTCGATATAGGGCATACAATAACTGTTGTTGCTGCCGTGGCAGTTTTTTGAAAGCAGACCACAGACGATTGCGCAATTCGTCTTCTGTCACCATACCGACAATATCTCGTTCAAGATCCACATCGCTAGGGAACTGATCCATCGCTGGCTCTGATACATCATCACCGGTGCATAGAGGCAAGGTCAACTCATGACGCCACTGATGAGCCGATTGTTTATAAAAATTAAGATACCCATAATGAATGGCTGCTTTCACATAGCCAGAAAATGGTACCTTTCCCGATGTGTGAAAGCTATAGATGGATTCGATGAAGATGATCCACAGAAATGATTCTACGTCATCCGTTATCACAGCCGTACTACATCGGCTCGCATACCGCATGATAAGCGGCCGATAGCGTCGACATAGCTCGATTTGTGCCGCATCGATGGTCAGTTCCTCGATAGGCCATACGGCTCGTTCCGTACTGAGCACCGATACACGACGTTCTTGGCAGACGCGCACTAAACTAAGGTCTGTCACCGCTTGTAACACCTTTTGGGGACAAACCACATGTTTCACGTTCATATTCGTTCCTTTCTGCCTAGGCTTACTTGGAATATACACCCAATTGAGTATTTAGACAAACGAGAAATTCCGCCATAAATGCATAGATTTACAGCGGAATTTTTGTTGTTACATATGTATTTGTGTATAATTACAAACCTATTTCAGTAAAGTACGCCAATTTAGATCAATTTTACATAGCTGCATGAATTCGAATCAATTACAAGTCGCACGAATTCGAATTCATTTCACTAAAATGATTGTATTAAGCGAGTATATCTAACGCAGGTTTTGCAATGGTATCATAAATATCTTGCCCTTGACCGCAATTAATTTCCTCAAGATTTGGGAACACGAACTGGTACCAAAATTGGAACATAGTATTCACAAAATGGTAATCTGCGTAGCGCAATGGACCACGGCTACCACCTTGAATACGTCCAATAATTTCCATATCTAAGAGGTCGGCCATACGGGTTGCAAAGGTACCACTCTTAAGCTCACTGGCATGACATAATTCTGTATAGAACGGCTTATCCAGTTGTGCCAACGCATAGAGAATCGCATTAGCGGCGCCTACATTACGAATGTAGCGCATAAGCAATCGTTGTGGTTCCGTACATAATATGCCTTGTGGTCTGAAGAATAGACGCACAATATTTTCATCTACCGATAAGGCGGGATCTATATGCACGAGGTTCCCCGGCATACCACCTGTTACATGGTATAGCTTAACAAGATCTTCGTCCGTATAGTCCCAACCTAATGCTCTCACATCATCAAGTGTGAACGGATTGACCTTGAAATAACTATGAATGTAGGCTGCAATCAAACTTGATTCGCCGATGATGCGGCCTTTCAACTCCTCTACATGGGTTCCCATGAGAAGTACGAATACTTTGCCATGGTCGCGATAGGTTTCCATCAAGTCACGCAATATGATAGGCGCTTGTGGAACCGTATCCACAAATGAAGGATAATCATCTATGATGAGCATGATCCGCTTGTCAAGACTTGCTTGAAAAACGCCACGCAATGCATCCTCTAAGGTCTTAAAAGACCCTGATGGCACCTTTAGTTCTCTCTCAATTGATCGAATATGAATGGACTCATTCGCCAAGCGACCAAGCAGATATATTGTATGATCTTTGCCTAATCGAGCCTGTAACGCTCTAGCGATATACGTTTTACCAACGCTGTAAGGACCGTGTACAACACTCATTTCCATGCGGTCCTGATTGTATAGTTCCATTATGGCGTCAATGACCGCCTCATGGTTACTACATTTCATATAAGATCTCACCTCCCTTAAAATAGTTCTCAGGAGTTTATTATATCATATTTTTAAATAAACTATAAAATATACCTTGCAAATTTTTAACAAATAGATAATAAATTCATTTTTTTACATAAAAAAAACTCTTTTTCCCATTATGCTATGTACCCCCTGCACTGGTTGTCCAGTAAAGAGGGTACATTATTACAAGAAAGAGTTTCTATGCCTAATTTTACATTCTTATTATTAAAGCTTACAGTTGTAAGCCATATCTATCGGTCATTGCTAAATTTCATGAGCATGATGCGGCGCACCGATTCATCAAGGCGTGCTTCGGAAATAGTTCCATCTGCTACAGCCTGTGTTAACGCATCGTGAACTGCCTTGATGTGCTTGGCATGCTTACAAAGAATAACCATGTCGCTGCCTGCATTAATGGTACGCACCGCATAATCCTCTATGGACATACCAGCAATAGCGGCGCCGACCTCGATATCATCGGTCATCACGACGCCTTCAAAGCCCAGTTCATTCCGTAGCCAATCTATAATGATCGGTTTAGAGAGACTCACCGGCTGATTGGCGTCAATAGAGGTTACTTTCACAGCATTTACCATAATCATAGGATGTTCGTCACGCGTCGCATCGATGAGCTGAGCAAATACGCGACCATCATCGTCCATGAGGCTCGCCTTCGACGCATCTAGTTTCATACCAGGCACCGTGTAATCAGCGCCGCCTGGAAAATATTGGTACCCCGTAAACACGCGATTCGCTGCATAGCGTTTAGTAATAGTCTCACCGATGCGCGCCGCCCGATCCACATCGCTCGTGTATGAGTAAAACGAATGGGTATTCACCATTACACCCAGGTTCAAATTAAACCCAAGGTCGCGCATCTCAATGGCCGTGCGCGTCGCTAGACTCGACACCGCATCAAGACCCTGTTTCGATAATAGCTTGGGCTCCGTCCACGGTAGCATCAAATTAGGTCTATACTGCATGCGTTCTCGATTCATGGCGATGAACGGTGGCATGAGGCTCGACGTATTCGCAGTATCTCGTATGCCTTTTGTGAAAGCCCGCACTTGTTCCTTGGATTCCATATTATCGTTATCTAATACAATACCGCCTACGCGATATTTACGTACTAATTCTTTTTGTGACTCGTCAAATGTAGTGCCTTCTAGACCGATACACATTAACTGACCAATCTTGTCCTCGCGTGACATCGTGCGCACACTGCGGTCCGCCTTTTCTGCAGCCGACGCATTCATAGCAGCAATCGCCTTATACCCTACGGGCGCACGGTCAGAATTTGTCGTCACACTCGGCGCCTCTCGACTACACCCTACAAGGATGCCTATCATGGCTGTTGCCAATACACCGCAAGCCAGCCTCTTTACGAACTGCTTCATCTCTCTCTACCCTCTATGACAGCTCAAATACAATCAAGTTACGGTTAGACCTCTGCCCCCCCAGTCATCAGTCTATTGTTAACACTTTATACATTCTATTATATACCATCTATTTCATTAATGCCTCATTAGAGGACCACAATTTTCAACCTGCTGATTTGCTAATTCCGCATATTAATAGAAAGGAATGCATACAGATTACAAGTTAGAAATTTCTTCAGACAGCCTCATATATACAAAATAAAAACTGCAACCTAGTCATATATACTGTAACTGATACATTCTCAGTATACATAAGACTAAATTGCAGTTTTTAGGATTATTTACGAGTACGATTAGCCTCTGTTTCATCGGATTCAGATGTCGTACCTGTCGTTTGTTTCGATGGATTATGGAAGGTCATTACCGTTTTAGCCGCCACCTTTTTCACTGGGCCTGTTGGTAATACAATAGGTATTTGAGTGTTTACTTTCACAGGACCATTAGCAGGTACAGGGGCTTGAACCGGTGTCGATAAAGCCTTGACGATATTTGGTTGCGGTGCCGTTGGCGCTACAGATTGAGCCGCCGTTTGAGCTGCTATCGATTGAGATGCTGTTTGCTGTGCTACCACTGGTTTTGGTGCTTGTTTAGGCGCATCCGGTTGTTGACGTGCCACACGAGCCGCCGCCAAGATACCTGGGTTGCGATATAATAGCTGACCACCTTCGGTAGACAATTTTTGATCGTAATAATATACATCAGCGTTGTAATACTCACTGCCACTGGCCACATCATAACGCAAACCAATCATAGTATATACCGTAAAATGTAGCAACCCATCCGGTTTACTGCGATCAATCGAATCGCGGTCTACATACCAATTATTGCCATTATAGGTGAATGCATAAATATCTTGCCGAGCATCGGCATTGGGTATAACAGATATAAACAGCGCTGCTACAAACATAGCCACTGCGCATATACGTTGAAACATGAGGCCTCCTCATTATGAAATACTACCTGACACTAATACTATATGTACTATATGAATCACATCTTAATATATACATTAATATATACTAATGGTAGGTAGATTGTGTAGGTATAAAAATGATTGTATACGATTTAACAACTTATTATACCACATTTTCTGAGATTGTGTTCCTCTGACATCCCTACTTGGAATTAGAACAGGCCTGTAGTATTGATGGGCCCCTTTGATACTGCTCCTAAAAATTAGAACAGGTCTGTAGTAATTTCCGAACCTTCGTACATACCCTTTTAAAATTAGAACACGCCTGTTCTAATTCTAGAGACACTATATAATTGATTAAATTTATTTGGATTTGACGATATATATTATTTTCCTTATAATAAAAGAAGATAGCCAAGCGAGTAGATCCGTCAGGCTCATCTCAAGAATTATAAACGTGATGAAATGGCCTTTCAGTTACCTAGTTACTTTAGGATAACGAAGGGCTATTTGTCTTTCCAAGACAAATAAGAGCCACAAGTGCACCAAAGGCAATAACAACAGTCATCACCTCTAGAATTATCATGATTAACTCATAATCACTCATAGAGCACCCCTCCCTCCATTAACGAAGAGAGGCCCAACCTCGCCGACTATCTTAGGTCAATTATAATGCGAACATATGAGTTAGGCAATAAGCATCTATAAATACAGATATACAGATTAAGGTGTAATAAGGGCTTTAAATATTTAGTAGAATAAGATTAATATGGTGCCCTAAAAAATAGAACAGGCCTGTTCTAATTCTGGAGAGACCATATCAGGCTTATCTTAAAAATTACTACACGCCTGTTCTAATTTAAAATCCCCTTGTTAAGTACCTAGATACTCATCAAGGGGATTATTTTAGTTATGTACGATACCAATCATCACATTAGAATTGGTAGTTAAGATCTACACGGTAGTAATCAGAAAGTTTTTCATTATCACCAGTAGATTTGTTTGTCTTGTTATTGAAGCCGTAGTATGCAGTTAAGCCTACATGGTCTTGTAATGCATAGTTTGCAGTTGCTAACCAACCTTTGAAGCCACGTAATTTAGTTACAAATGTAGATGTGTTATCAAGGTATCTAGTAGTATCATCATAGCCAATTTGCCATGTGGAGGATTGAGCAGTCATGTTTTCACCAAAGTTGAAATATTGTGCTTTCACATCCCATGTACCACGTTTAGCTTGATTATACGCACCATAACCAAGACCAGCAGTCCAACCATAACCATGAGAAACGCCAGGAGCTTTCACCCATTCACCACCAACCCAAACTTTATCAAAGTTCATGTCCGTGCTGAAGCCATACATGTTACGGATATCATTGTTAGATGATTTTTCCTTGTTGTGACGAGCATAGAATGTACCAAGGGCTACATGTTTATTCAATTCACCTTTCAAACCAGCATAGGTAATGGTGAAGTTTTTATCTCTATTAATTGTACGTTCGCCATATTCATCGGTTGCATAGCCACCTTCAACAGCATAACCATATGCTGCTTGGAATTGGACTTTATCATTCCCCGCATTAAATTGAGCACCATCAAATGTATCGTCATAGATTAAACCATTGCCAAATGTTTGTTGGAAACGACCAACCTTAGCGGATACTCTTTCACCAAATTTGTGATTTACATACGCACGATCAATAGTTACAGTACCAGGTTTCAAACCAATAGCGCCTACACCAGATGGAGTATGTGCATCACCAAATTCAATATTACCAGAAGTCATACGAACTACTGCTTCTGTACGATCATTAACCTTTGCATTGAATTGAACGCGAGCACGAGCATCAAATAAAGAACGTTGACTATAATCACGGGAATCAATATTAGTTCTATCAGTTACATAGTGACCATTCTTTTCTTGTGCCCCCAAATAACGAAGACGCATATCGCCTGTTACTTTCACATTACCTACGCGATCTTCCAAACGACCAACGCGAACTCCTAAATTATTCAATTCGTTAGAGAATTCGTCAGCCAAACGATTAATCATCGCTTGTTGTTCCGCATTAGCCCGGTCTTGATTAGCCATTGCTTTTGCAATCATTTGAGCCATTTCAAAACGAGTAATTTCTTTTTGCCCTTTGAAAGTCCCATCTGGATAGCCATTCACAACACCTGCTGCAGCCAATTGGGATACAGCTTGATAAGCCCAAGAATCTGTGCTCACATCAGAAAATGGATTGTTAGCAAATGCAGTTGTTGTGCCCAATACAGCAGTTGCTACTAACATTGCGGTAATTTGTTTTTTCATAATCTTACCCCACAAAAACACTAACTATACACGATTAAAATTAACAATTAATAACCACCATAAGTCATTGTATACAGGTTATTATCATCAAAATATTTATACATTGTAAGTGTATCATATATAAAATATTTTTCATAGTATTTTCATGAATATAGAATGTAGTATCAATGAAGCACACCTTGATAGCCCTTCTTAAAAATTAGTACAGGCCTGTAGTAATTTCCGAACCTTCGTATATACCCTTAAAAAATTAGAACACGCCTGTAGTATTGGAGGGACCTCTTAACATATCTCCTAAATTAGAACACGCCTGTTCTAATTCTGGAGAGACCATATTTATAAAAGCCCCAAAGTACTAACAGCTAATATATACAGCTATTAGTACTCTGGGGCTATTTATATATCGACTATATCCTCAGATTGTTTTAGGTAAACATATCTTAGAATTTATGTGTAAATCCAGCGTTCACGGACCAGCCTGCTTTATAGTCGCCAGATAATCCGGTGCTAATATCAGCATAAAGGCTATTGTTAGCATTGATGCCATAACGGCCACCGAATGCAAGGTCAGTCCATGTCCCTTTAAGATCTTGTTCTGTTGATTTCACAGTAGAACCACTTGTGTATGTAGTTTTCACTGAGCCAGAGAAGGCATGGTTAACACCTAAACGAGTATAGATACTGCCTGCGCCAAAGGTCTTACCAATTTCAAGGCCAAGACCGCCAGCAGTGCTGCTTACACCAGCTTGGTCTACATGCATGGTGCCTGCATTAAAGCTATCTCCACCAAAGTGAGTATAGCTCAATTGTGCTTGCGGTTCGATGTATACACCATTTTGTAATTTCACAGTTTTACCATAGCGAGCGCCGATAGTGTATGCATTAGCCTTCGTTTCGCCAGATAGGCTTTCACCAATTTCATTACGAGCTGTGAAAGTATTCGTTACACGACCAACTTGGGATTCAAGTTGAATGTATTGATCTCGGCCGAGATCTTTTAAACCATAGGCGCCAACAGCAAAGGCCTTTCTTTGCCAGAGCCATTGAACACATAATCATCATGGCCACGAAGGTAAGACACTTGACCGCCTACGGTCCAACCGCTACCAGTTTTAGCGTCGTAACCACCTTGAATACGTGTATATGTGGTATCTGTATCAATACCTTGTGCATCATAGCTGTATTGACCGCCACCGATATGGGCCCAAATACCTGTTGTTGCACCTTGTTGCAATGCACGAGGACGGTAAGTATTTTTTAATGTGCGCCAGCCGTTGATGTTGCTCATAATCGCAGAACGAGCACCACGCATATGCGGAGTATCATATGCCGTTATTTGAGCAGGTGTTGGTACCGGTTGTGGTGCAGGTTGCGGTGCCGGTTGTGGCGCTGGTGTTGGCGTTGGTGCCGGTTGTGGCGCCGGTGTTGGCGTTGGTGCCGGTTGTGGCGCCGGTGTTGGTGTTGGCACTGGTTGCGGTGTAGGTGTTACTGTTGTATTACCGTACACATATTTACCTTGACCATTTTGATCCGCTTGCCATGTAATAGCACCTTCTTTAGCATAGCCAGACGTTACTACCTTAAAACGACCAGATTCAGCACCTTCTGAAGCAATAGCTACTGTGCCTTCAAGGTTTCTTTCACCAGTCACATAGTTATGATAATACACCTTATGTGCAAGATTATCTAAAACCTTGTTTACATTATCCTCAGTAGACAAATCTAGCCCTTTGCGGCTGGTGTATAGATGAGCGCCAGCATTAGGGGCTGCACTTGTGATATGAATGTCGCCACCCCAGAAGGAATCAGCCGTTAAACCATTATATGTTGTGGTTGGCGGTGTATATTCTGGATCTTCGGTATCTGCATATTCGTCATTAGGATCATAAATAAAATTCACATGGCCTTCGAGCTTATCAATATACAGTTTATTATGCTCATTTTGCTCTACCATATTTTGAAAATTTCGATTCGTAGAACCAACGAGTCGATGTACACGGCTAGGCATAGTACTACTATCGAGGTTAGTACCATCAAGGCCACCTTGATATAATAGCTCCCAAGCCCCTCTTTCACCAAGGAACACATTGATATTATTAAAATTTCGCCTATTTTCATCAGATAAATTGAAAGCTAGCCCAGACCAATTGGATTCCTCACCATCTATACCGATATTAATGGTTGAGCTATGAATTGGATCGTTTTTAACTATAACATCGCCTTCAACGAATATTTTATCACCCGTAAATTCGCCGTGATGATCATGGACGCCTATATTAATTGTGCCGCCTTGAGCAAGGGCAACAGGTGTACTCACTCTACCAGAATTATATACACCTTTTTTCAATTTAATGTCTCCACCATTTTTACTGGTAGCAAATGCACTATGACCATAGCCAATATTAGAATACCCGTCTTCAATAATAACCATACCACCATTCGCTACTATAGAAGATATATTTTTATCGTATTCTGGGAATACACGTATCATATCATCACTGTTAGCTACGAAATCTGTATTATTAGTATACGGAGCGGTATAAGCCGCATCTACCACCATATTAGGCATTACAAATCCAGCAATCGCCAGTGCCACAGCTAGCGATAGCTTTGCTTTACTTACATGTCTCATAATAGTCCTCTCACTCGCACAATGTAAACAAACTATAAATTATCTTAAATTATAATTTACAATTTGTTATTTGTAAATATGAGAGAAATAAAATTAGAACAGGCCTGTAGTATTACCTGGACCCTTTAATACCTCTCCTAAAAATTAGAACAGGCCTGTTCTAATTCTGGAGAGACCATATCAAGCTATCTTACAAATTAGAACACGCCTGTTCTAATTCTAGAAACACTATATCAGGCTCGTCTTGCTAATTACTACACGCCTGTAGTAATGTAAACCCCCTTAATAAGTCCACCTAATTCAGTTACAAATGTATCTTTATCATCAAGACTCTAATTTTCCTTTAATTCGTATATCTGTATTTATAGATACTTATTGCTTAACTCATATGTTCGCATTATAATTGACCTAAGATAGTCGGCGAGGTTGGGCCTCTCTTCGTTAATGGAGGGAGGGATTCTCTATGAGTGATTATGAGTTAATCATGATAATTCTAGAGGTAATGACTGTTGTTATTGCCTTTGGTTCACTTGTGGCTCTTATTTGTCTTGGAAAAGACAAATAGCCCTTCGTTATCCTAGGATAGCTAGGTAACTGAAAGGCCATTTCATCACTTTCTGTTTCTTGAGATGAGCCTGACGGATCTACTCGTCTGACTATCTTCTTATATTATAAAGATAATTATATATATCGTCAAATTCGAATGAACTTAATAAATATATGATGTTTTATAAATTAATACAGCCCTGTAATAATTTATTAATATTGATTATAGGCAATACTATAGGTAATATATTAGGCTTTAAAGATAACACCATTATGCTCTAGTTGTTCCACCGTTTTTTTACCAATGCCTGGTAGCATCAATACTTCTTGTTTAGTAACTGTTTTAAAATCAGCTACTGTGTATAGGCCAGCTTGTGAAAGTGTAATTTGTGCACCAAACCGTATATTGTCATATACCGGATTGCTACGCACAGCCCCGCCTTTAGTAACCTCTACGGTACTCATATGAGCTGTCTCGCATTTTCCTATATAACTATCATTAGAGTACCGATTCACAACAATTAGACCGGTAACACATTCATACGCATCATATAAAGTCTGCCATAATGGGCTTTCAAAACTCACCAATTGAGTCGGTAAAAATGAGATAGCAGTATATAAACTTATTAATTCTCGTGGATCAAAATCTATGTCAATCACTTGGTCTACCATATACATAATGGTCTCTAAGTGGTCTTCCACAAAATCGTTCCACCGCGTTGCATCTTGTAATAACCAATCAATATCTTCATATTCGTCAACAAGATCTGCTAATACATCATGGGCAATCTTACTTTCACCACACTGCAAAGCCAATAAAATATACAACATATGCATCGGCAACATGATATCCGGTGCCTGATTAAATGCATTTTGTATATCATCGCAACATGCGAGATAGCGCTGATACACCTTGCGACCACGATCCCAATTGGCAGCGCCACAACAAGCAACCATCATGTACACAAGGAATCCCGAATGATCTTGCTTGTCCCCGTGAAAGACAGGAGTAAAGCATACAATCGCATCATTATACATATTGTATTCTAAATATATCATCCCCATATCGATGAGGCATCGCATATAAGGCCGAGACTCTATTATATGCCAATCCATTTTCTTAGGTTTTTTCAACGATTCTACTAGCTGTTTCAACTGATGAATTTGAAAGCTTGGATGTAATCCAAGGGCTATAAGTTCCCGTTTAGCATCTACTTCATCAGGACATAACGCAAGAATCTTATTGTACAATTTCTTTGATTCCTCAGTCGTATCAGCCTCTTTTACAGCCTCGTATAAATCACGTAATTTCATTTCTATCGTATCATTAAAATCACCACGATTATATTGAGTCATAAATGCTTCTATCAAATCCTCAATAGATTTGAATTCAGCCTCATGTTCAGATACAAATTGTTTCTGTAAACGTAATAATAACTCACTTTGAAAGCGAAACATAGAGTATCTCCTTATACATATAAACGTAAAAACACTACTTATCTGTAATATATCACGAGAGGGTATATTAATTCTAGAGGTAAGGCCTTGTTCTATTAATATCTCATCTGAAAATTAGTACAGGCCTGTAGTATTGACGAAGCCCTTTAATACCTCTCCTAAAAATTAGAACAGGCCTGTTCTAATTCTGGAGAGACCATATCAGGCTATCTTACTAATTAGAACACACCTGTTCTAATTCTAGAGACACTATATCAGGCTATCTTACAAATTAGAACACGTCTGTTCTAATTCTAGAGATACTATATCAGGCTATCTTACTAATTACTACAGGCGTGTTCTAATTTAAAATCCCCTTGATAAGAGTACCAAGTACTCATCAAGGGGATTGTGTTAGTTATGAACGATACCAATCATCATATTAGAATTGGTAGTTAAGGTCTACGCGGTAGTAGTTGGAAAGTTTTTCGTTATCGCCAGTAGCCTTGTTTGTTTTGTTGTTGAAGCCGTAGTATGCTGTTAAGCCCACGTTCTTTTGTAATGCGTAATCAGCAGTTAATAACCAGCCTTTGAAGCCTTGGTAGTTCATTGCACTAATTGTACCAGCTGGTGTAGCCATCCATGCGGTATTAGTTAGATCGTAAGCGATGTCCCATGTGGAGGATGCAGCGCCTAAGTTTTGGCCGAAGTTGAAGTATTGTGCTTTTACGTCCCAAGAACCGCGTTTTGCTTGGTCGTAGTCACCATAGCCAAGGCCAGCAGTCCATGCAGAACCGTGAGAAACGCCAGCTGCTTTCACCCATTCGCCACCAACCCAAACTTTATCAAAGTTCATGTCTGTGCTGAAGCCATACATGTTTCTAAGTGCGTCACCACTGGATTTGTGCGCATTTCTACGGGCATAGAAGCCGCCAAGGTTTACATGTTTATTAAGTTGACCTTTAACGCCTGCATAGGTGAAAGTTTTGTTGGATTTCTTAGTTAAACCGTCAAAAGCGCCTGCCACAGCATAGCCATAGGCTGCTTGGAATTGAACTTTGTCGTTACCTGCATTGAATTGAACGCCATCGAATGTGTCATCGTAAATCAAACCGTTGCCGAGCATTTGATCGAAGCGACCAGCTTTCACAGACACGCGTTCACCAAATTTATGATTTACATAAGCGCGATCGATAGTAGCCGTTGCATTGCCACCATTAGTCGCATCGCCAAATTCAAAGTCCCCAGAAGTTACGCGAACGACAGCGTCTGTGCGGTCATTGACCTTCGCATTGAATTGAATGCGAGCACGCGCGTCGAATTGGGAACCTTTGCTGTAATCGCCCACAGCGTTTACATAGTTACCATCTTTCTTTTGGGAACCAAGATAACGAAGACGCATATCGCCGGTTACTTTCACATTACCTACGCGGTCCTCTAAACGAGCTACGCGAACGCCCAAGTTATTTAATTCGTTAGAGAATTCGTCAGCCAAACGGTTAATCAAGGCTTGTTGTTCCGCATTCGCACGATCTTGGTTAGCAAGCGCTTTCGCTACCATTTGCGCCACTTGGAAACGAGTAATGCCATTTTCGCCTCTGAAAGTCCCATCTGGATAGCCAGTGATGATGCCAGTGCTAGCCAATTGAGACACGGCTTGGTAGGCCCAAGAATCAGGGGTTACATCGGAAAATGGGTTCGCTGCAAACGCAGTTGTTACACCCAACACAGCTGTTGCTGCAAAAATAGCGGCAAATTGTTTTTTCATAACTATACCTCTCTCCAAAAAAGAACCATACACATCTGCAATTCGGCCTACTAACACGTATCTCCCTAACCCCTTATAAGTGATAACCATTATATACAGAATATAACATAAGTATAACATATTATAATAAATATTTTATATTTCAGTGTAAAGTTCATTGGATTTTCATAGGATTGTAAAGATAACCTCAACACCTGTAGAAAAACCGCAAATATAACTAAAAAGATGACGAAATATACATTTCGCCATCTTTTTGCATTGTATTAAGTTGTGCCAATCTATTTGATTAGAATTGGTAATTTAACTCTACGCGGTAGTAGTTAGCCAAGGATCGCTTATAACTAGCAAGTTCAGGTTTTGTTTTACCTTTGAACCCTGCATAAACGCTAAGGCCTAAATTATCTTGCAATGCATAGTCTACAGTACCAAGCCAACCCTTATAGCCGTGGAACCATAAGTGACCACCATTGTCAACTTGTGTAGAATCATAGGCAAGGTTCCATTTAGAGGACACAGCGCCCATCTTCTCATCAATATTGAAGTATTGGGCTTTCACATCCCACGTGCCCTTTTTAGCTATATCATAATGACCATAGCCTGCACCGGCAGTCCACCCTGTGCCGCGGTCCGTATGAGCTGCTTTCAACCATTCGCCTCCAATCCAAACCTTATCAAAATTAATATCGGTATGGAAACCATAGAACTTTCTAAATGTGAAGCCCATATTATATGGTGAGTTCATACGAGCATAGAAACCGCCCATACTGATATGCTTATTTGGCTGACCTTTGAGGCTAGCATAGGTAACGGTATCATTCATATCTGCGGAGGTATTGGTAAACATTCCTTTTAAGAAATAGCCATGGGCCCCTTGGAATTGAATTTTATCGTTGCCGATGTTAATCTGAGCACCGTCAAATGTATCGTCATAGAAATAACTATTACCGATGACTTGGTTAAAGCGACCTACTTTTGAAGATACATATTTGCCAAATCGATGATCCACATAAGCACGGTCGATGTAAGCTGCTCCAGTCGATTCACCTGTATTATCATCGTAAGTATTACCAAATTCAATAGAATCGGTCGTCATACGCACTACCGCATCAGTCTTGTCGTTAATCTTCGCATTAAATTGGACTCGTGCACGCATATCAAATTGGGACTTTTTGCTATACTCCCCTTGGGTTCTTATGAAACCATCGTCCGTAGCTTTAGTGCCAAGATACCGCAAACGCATATCACCCGTCACCATTACATTGCCCACGCGGTCCTCTAAGCGGTTAACGCGAACGCCCAAATTATTCAACTCATTGGAAAATTCATCAGCTAAACGATTAATCATCGCTTGTTGCTCTGCATTCGCACGGTCTTGATTCGCCATGGCCTTTGCAATCATTTGGGCCATTTCGAAACGGGTAATATCCTTTTGGCCTTTGAAAGTCCCATCTGGGTATCCATTAACGATACCAGCTGCTGCTAATTGGGATACAGCTTGATAAGCCCAAGAATTTGGTGTTACATCAGAAAATGGATTAGCGCCGAAGGCAGTCGTTACACCCAACACAGCAATTGAAGCTAACATAGTAGCAAATTGTCGTTTCATAAAATACCTCTCTAAAACTATATTACACACTCTATAGTTGCTTAAAATATGCATTATTACTCTTTTATAGCGAAAGTATACGACTATAATCTTTTTTTAGTATAACAATGAGAGATAAATTTTTCGTTAAGAATATCATAAAATTTTTCATGTTTTTTTCATTTTTTTGTAACATCATAACATAAAAATGGCTGTAACAAAATCTGAGAAACTCACATCTTGTTACAGCCTTATTTACAAAGAAGTATTTATGAAATTGTCCTTAGAATTTATGTGTAAATCCAGCATTTACAGACCAACCGGCTTTATAGTCGCCAGATAGACCTGTGCTAATATCAGCGAAGATGTTGTTATTTGCATTGAAAGCATAACGGCCACCAAATGCTAGATCTGTCCAAGTACCTTTAAGGTCTTCGGAAGTGTATTTAGTAATAGCACCACTTGTGTACGCAGTTTTCACTGTACCAGAGAAGGCATGGTTCACGCCAACACGAGTATAGATGTTACCTGCACCGAAGTTTTACCAATTTCAAGGCCAAGACCACCTGCTGTGCTGCTCACACCAGACTGTTCTACATGCATGCTGCCAGCATTGAAGCTATCGCTGCCGAAGTGAGTGTAGCTCAATTGTGCTTGTGGTTCAATATATGTACCATTTGAAAGCTTTACAGTTTTACCATAGCGTGCACCAATTGTATACACATTTGCTTTAGTTTCACCAGACAGTCTTTCACCAATCTCATTACGAACTGTGAAGTCGTTAGATGCACGACCTACTTGAGACTCGATGTGGATATATTGGTTGTTACCAAGATCTTTCAAGCCGTACGCACCAACAGCAAAGGCTTTTTCTTTGCCAGTACCGTTGAATACGTAATCATCATTGCCACGAAGGTAAGAAACTTGACCACCTATGGTCCAACCGCTGCCAGTTTAGCATCGTAACCACCTTGAATGCGCGTATACGTTGTATCTGTGTAGATACCGTTTGTATTGAAGCTATATTTACCGCCCCCAACGCGAGCCCAAATACCTGTTGGTTCACCTTGTTGTAAAATGTGAGTACGGTACATATTATCTGTCAATGTTCTCCAACCATTGATATTACTCATGATGGCAGAACGAGCGCCGCGCATATGAGGTGTATCAAAATCACCTAACACTACATGATTCTCAGGTTTAGGAGTTGGAGCCGGTTTAACCTCTGGTTTAGGAGTTGGTTGAGGTGTTGGTTTTACTTCCGGTTTTGGAGCTGGAGTTGGCTCTGGTTTTACCTCTGGCTTCGGAGTTGGTTTAGGTTCTGGCTTAGGCTCAGGTTGTGGAGTCGGTTTTAGCTCTGGTTTCGGCGCTGGTTTATTTTCACCATACACGTATTTACCTTGACCATCTTTATCTGCTTGCCAAGTAATAGCGCCTTCCTTAGCATAACCTTCCGTCAATACCTTAAAGCGTGCAGACTCAGCACCATTAGAAGCAATCCCTACAGTACCTTGAAGGTTTCTTTCACCATTTACATAGTTATGATAGTAAATCTTGTGAGCCAAGTTATCTAAAATTTTATTTACATTATCCTCAGAAGATACATCAAGCCCTTTTTGACTAGAGAATACATGGGCATGTGCATTAGGTGCTGCACTTGTAATATGAATATCTCCACCCCAGAAAGAGTCTGGCGTCAAACCATTATAGGTTTTTGTTGGTGGTGTGTATTCTGGATCTTCCGTATCAGCGTACTCACCATTTATATCGTAAAAGAAGTTTACATGACCTTCTAACTTATCGATATGAATTTCATTGTGCTCATTTTGCATTACAGCATTTTCAAAGCTACGATTTTCAGAACCTACCAAGCGATGTACATGGCTTGGTGTTGTCATTGTACTAAAGCTAGTACCATCTAAACCACCTTGATAGAAATGATCCCAATAGCCACGTTTACCAAGGAATACATTGATATGGTTTGGTTGTTTTGCATTTTTATCTGCTAAATTAAGAGCAAAACCAGTCCAAAATACCTCATCACTATCTAAACCAATATTGATTTCAGATGGATGAGTAGCACTACCATCAATTCGCACATCACCTTCAATAGACATATCATGGCTCGTAAAATTACCTGTATTACCATCTACGCCAAGATTTACGGTTCCGCCATTAGCAATAACTACAGGTTTGCTAAGTCTTCCCATTTGAATATTACCAGCTTTAACATTAACAGTACCACCATTTTTACTGATAATAAAAGAACGACGTTCTGCAGGTATGTTAGAAGACACCTCATCTACAGTAATCGTACCTCCAGTATCCGCATCAATACCAGCAGTCCAACTAGGCACTTTACCGAGGCTAAGTTTACTACCATTTGTGGCAGTAAGATATGCACCTTCAGGTTTAGTAACATATGTACTCTCCGCCATTGCATACTGTCCTACAGAGCTAGCAATTGTCAGGGCAATTGCTAAAGATAAGTTCGCTTTACATGCACGTTTCATAAGAACCCTCTCTCTACATACTATAAATTATCATTAAACAATTTAATTATATTTAAGATTTGTGTATTTGTAAATATGAGAGAATTTTGCCACATATACAACTCAGTACGGCCATTTCCATCATAGAATGGATGAATATATCCAAAATAATAAAAGCAAAAACACCAAGAAAAACATAATATTTTACAAACCTAATTTTCTTGGTGTTTCTTATATGTTAAAGGGACTGCAACTAGCTTGCGGTAAAAACCGCATGCTATTACAGCCCCTTTGTATGTTTAATTAAACTATACTAATCTCTGAGATTAGAATTGGTAGTTAAGATCAACACGGTAGTAATTGGATAATTTATCGGTTACTCACCCGTTTCAATAAGTCTTCCCATTGTCCCCAAATGGATTCTGGACTGAATTGTTTCATGCGGTCACGGCCGGCTTGCCCCATAATAACGCGAAGGTTTTTGATCTTGCATCAATCGTTCCAAAGC
>BNJU01003294.1_pt1 | contig 42628 bp, 78 predicted proteins | sample 8539281 | NCBI WGS metagenome assembly BNJU01 (sample SAMD00202456, study PRJDB9452) | human saliva metagenome | isolation source: human saliva | place: Japan
GCGCGTTATGAAGCGCGCGCGCGCGCGCGCGCGCGCGCCGCGAGCGCGCGCGCGCGCGCGCGCCCCATGATTTGTCAAGCCAATTTTAAGATTAAAGACCTCTTTAGTTTTGCAACAATTCTTTCATTAGCTAATCCTTTCTGAAAATATGATGCGACATGTCTGCGTAGTAACTCAATTCCTAATGTTAATTAATGGATTGTCTAAATCTGTTGTAGACGCAGAACGATCGAATATGATGATTTGAATGTCCGAAGAAGTGTATCGTGCTTTCTAGACAGTTTAGTAACATCCAACTTAGTCAGATGCAAAATTACTAGATCGACCGCCAGATGTATAACCAGAAATGATTATTTCATTAGCGTCGCTTAATAGGTCAGCAACAAAAACAATATATACGAAGTCAGAGTCTCGTATATAGATTGCTCCACCTCCGCAGAACAACGGAAAGAATATACTCTTACCGTCTTTCTTGATGATCAGACGATTAATCTTCCGAGTCGTCATATTCATCACCTTCTTCTCGTCTCCAGATCTACAGTGCCCACCTCGTGTTAATACGTTTGTTTGTATTCGTCCCACAGTGACTTAGAATCATCATAGCCAGATTTAGGTAATCCAAACATACCGAAAGTATCATCATAATTTGGCTTGTTAGGCGCGTCCACTTTCCAAATATGAGATAAAGGTATCATGAGTGATAGCGTCCGAAGTCTCAAATCAATTGACATCTTATCGAAAATGAATTTCAGATATTCGGTCGCAGATTTCTACTACCTGCCACATGTAGGTTTTCAGCAAAACTAAATAAGTAACTCACCATCTTGCCCAGCTAGAATATTTAGATGCGAATCCAAAAGTATTCTACACGCTTGTCAATCAATTGTTGACGGATGCTGAGCAGCGCAATGTTTTGTTTTGTTAGGGAGTATATTCTAAGCAAAGATAGGTGCAAAGTCATCAATAAGTTTTGAATTATGAATTCCTGCACGGTCAAGAACTCACGCGCAATAATAATCATAGCTATCTTGCGTGTCTTTGTCGTAAATCATACGTTTATACTCCATTCATTAGCTTTAAGCGATGGATTGTGTACATCATATCATCAATGACCTTACGAATTTTTTTCGCAGATCGCTTGTCACGATAATTTAGAAATCGATCTCTTCATTTCAAATTGTCAAATTTACGAACACAGAAATAGGTATCTGTAACCGTCAGGTAAGTCGATAACTTCCTTAGTCATTGGACTGCATACTCAATCCCAGCAGCATTTTCGTATGGAGTGATGTTACGGATAATCATACTGCTTTTCTTTTACGCCATGCATGTCCGTCACCAAACTCAAGAGGCTTGGTCTTGTCTACAATATCGCGTTCGAGATCCATCAGAGCATCACGCTCTTCGAGACGCCTTTTTCAATCTCAGCAGCCTGTAGTGCTTCCAAATAGCTTCGCACGAAAGACCGTCTTCTTTCCAACTTCTTTTCTTCCTTATACCATTTGTAGAGACGGTAACGGCATAGCCGATACCATGCCACTGAAAACAGCAGTATCCTGAAAATCTTTTAAGTTTCGATTCATTATTGGAGACATCCTTTCAAAATTTAATTGCGTTGTTCGTCCAGCTTTCTGCGTAGACGTTTGGAGCGTAACGGTTTCGTGGGCGTTTGAGCGAAACTATATGTTTGTGGAACCATAGCTTTAGCTTCTTCATCCCATATATCAAATGTATCCTTATCTAACATAGAATTGATCGGTATCTCGACCAGAAGACTGGTAGGGCTGCAGATGGTACTTTCAAATCCAAGTTGTTCCAAACATGTATGGGAATGTCACACTCGCATTTAGCCATTTTAGGAATTAGAATTTCGTGTCAGATTCTTTGGATTGTTCGTGTCGTTGTATTCCGGGTTCACCAGGCGCATTGAGGTTAGAATTTCTGAAATGTGCACCCATAGAAAAGCCCTTCGCTAGTACCTCAACAGTAGTTTCACTCTATTTCCATCTTCGTCAGTGATTGTGGATTTTACGTGTGTCGTGAGGAGTACTCAAGACGTTTGAATGTTTCTTCGTCAAGGACTTCCTTAGTCACGTTTATGCGGTAACGAGAATGTCTTCTTCTGTGGATTACGCGGAGAGCTAGCCGTGACAGCTTGAGGCGATTGTCTCGAACAGCGCATGAAAGTCCAATACAAGCGATGCCAATTAAGAGTCCCAAATCAGGACAGGCGACTAGCAAATGTCTTTGGCAATCTCAGTAGCGACTCAACTTTTGACGGACACCCATCCTCCTTTCATTTCCTCAAACGTTTTCAAGTGTCTTGTCCACCTTTTGGCAGCTTTGTAAGATGTCACAGCGGTAGTCACGAGACCTACGCCTCCAGCGATAACCAATGCAAGTGGGTATGTTTGATTCCAGTTTCAGCAAGGCAAACCAGTCCGCGACGGGAGTTCTTAGCGTTAGGTCTGCAAAATTAATTGATGGTAATTTCACTATGTGTTCTCCTTTATAAAATAGTGTTTATAACTTCATTGGATTCTTTCAAGAAGAGAATATCCAGATGTTTGACAAGATGAATAGATGAGTTAGCTCGAACCTTACGCTCTGCTATTAATATGAGCATCGTGTTCAGTACCCTAGAACCCTATCAGCATTAGACAACCCTGTTACAGCACATTGAATAACAGAGTGTTGCTGATTTTGATGCGTGTGTTTCTGATAAATCCTAACCCGCATATGCTTTCCTCCTGTAGTGCTTTTCCGTGTTGGGCACGTTTGATGGCGCACTCACTGGTATTCAGTCCACAATATGTTTGTATTGCAAAATATGTAGACGGAGTAAATCCATGTTTGCTTTGGTGCATCTGATTCGGTTGTCGCACACCACGTAAAATGCGTATGCGTAGATTTGAAGTCAACACATCTGCACTATTGATCATACTCAATAGTCATTCCTGAAACTCTGGTTCTGCTTTAATCGAGACGGTGTTCTCTACGCATGAGATAATCGATGAGAAATGCGTACCTGTGTCTGGAGTCCAATGCAATGAATAAGAAATTGATTTTGCGTACTGTCAAACCATAATTAAGCCTCCTGCTTTTGTTGTTTAATAGCGATCTTGCGAATATCGGCAATGTTCAAATACATGCTCAGGATAGCTCTCGTTAATTTCAAACTCAAAATGTTCAATAATAGTAACAGTGGTTTCGCCATGTGTGTATGTCAATCGAAGTTCCTACTGCATGTCCTTTAGAACGAAGTTAAAATATTCACGACTTCCATCATGAAACATAACGTCAATCTTTGTGATCATTTAGGCCTCATTTCTTCAACCAAGCAAAATGCCAGATACGCCGATCCAAACGTCAGGGCCATTACAAAGTATAGTGTAGCAAGTGTAGTTTTCACCTTTAGTTTCCTCTCGTTTATTCTTTAATCCAATCCATATGAATATGAGTAAACTCAACCGATTGTCCACATGCGAACAACAAGTATGCATATATAGCGTCTCATTCTTTATCCTCCATATATTCGGATCCGAAAACATACCAATCTGAATTCCGTCTTCCTTCCCATAAATAGCATCGAATGCGAAATATGATTGTGCCGCATCCAATAACATAAACTGATTCCAATCCAAACCAACACTAACAACGAAACTTTCTTCATTAGTAAACTCTAACTAAATTTCTTCAACAGGTGGGTGAAGTTCGAATGCGTTATCCTCCGCACCACGCGCAGCGACAATTTTAGATCCGCGAAGATCCGCTCCAACCATAAGAATTATCATTGTAAACCTTGATGGAATATCCGATAGTTCGCAGTAATCATGACAGATACAACTTTGTAATGCTCATGCGTTACTTTAACATTATGTTGAAGTATTTCCTGAGCTTCTCCTGCGCAAGCCTCAAAGTCATCGTGTTTCAACACACTCGATGTCTTTTTCGGTTCATCGACGATTGAACTGTCTATCGCAGTCAATACGTCCTCTCCGCGATATGTATCCATACGAGTTACATTGTTTCGTCCACGACCCCAGCATTATGTAGGCTGTCGATGACATACAGCCAATGCGCTCAGCACCGCATTACGTCTGGATCGCGGTTGTAGTAATCGATCAGTGTTGCCTGCGCACTTGGTATAATAACCTCATGCACGAGATGCTGCTGTGCAACACCCACTTAAAACCACCTTCTCGATAGTAATCCTGCCCGGAGAGCACAAACTGGGTTTGCACTCGACAACTAGCTACTGCTCTTCTGCTTTACGCACCAGCAGTCCATCATTCTTTTCTGCACCTTAGTATTAGATTTTTGCTTTTACCTGTGTGTAGTCCAGCATTATGCTCTCCTCAACATTCAATGCTGCAGACCGTCTAAAGTATGTGCAGGGTCGTTTGTTTCTTGACACTGCAATCTGCAAATATATGTTCTTCCTTCCGAAACCAAACACGATTATTATAACCATTAAGTTCGGTTGCTAGATCCGCCAACGTGATGTCACTGGCGCTGTCTAATGGCACAAAAGAATCTACCAGTGACAGGGAGTTAAATCAGGGAGTTACATTGCGTCATATAATCTTCTAATTGACCGCCATATATGTCTATGCCTCCTTTCTTTGGACATAAAAAGAGTGTAATAACCTCCAGTGATTAGTCGATACCTTCACGATTCGAACTCAACGTCGATAACGTCGTCTTCGCGTCCTGTAGATTTAGACCCAGCGAGTGGTGAGATCACGAAAAGCTCGGTCGATCGCAGGCTGCTCCAACTAGTACTTTCTTTAGCCACTGGACGCCACTTTGGCAATTTGTTGTCGCCGTAAAAGCGCTTTCCGGTTCGCTTACGATAGCGTTGTGGCATATCTGCTCAACTTGCAGCTTCTGCTGCTTTCACTGCTCTCATCCGAGATAACCGTTTGATTTTTCAACGATTGTTTCTTTTGACATCTTTGTGTCCTCCCTTTGTTTTAATGTCGTTTCATTTATCTGCTATGTAGTTTGCATGGGACTACTTTTTCCAAATCCTTTGGATAGTAGCAGTAATTGTAAGTACAATCCATACTGCTCCGGTGATTCTGATTACTACAAGATGGCCCATACATAACTGGAATCCCTAACTTTGTAATCCACGCAGATACTGAGGAAGTAGTGCAGGATAAAAACCAGCACAGCAGCCGTTGAAAATAATTTTAACGGTCGATGTATCTCACTTCCTTTAATCTCCTCTTCGGTTCATGTTTCTGAATTCCTCCATATCAGAGCGTTCGAAATGAATGGTGAGAGGATTGTCAGGAGTTCGATTTGTACCTCAGAGCTACAAGCGTAAAATTATCACGAAGAGTAGCCCATGTCTCTTGAGCGACATTGGAATACGAATATGTTTTCCTCCGTAGTATTTCTCCCTAAACGGCGAATAGTGCCGCATGTCGTTCACCAATGGAAAATAGTGGTGACAAATCCATCAGTGCTTGGAATGCCGGTTGACTTGTCTTGAGATAGCATATCGCTTTGTTGTTAACCAACCAGCACATACTCACAATTTAAATCCAACATATGTACTATTGAAATAGGAATATCACAACGACAGAACGTAATACGTCCATCAGATGTTTGGGAATGTGTCCTCATATTTACCGCCAAATGTTGTGTTGTCCCTTTGTAATAAATAGACAAAGAGATGTTTTGTTTCTGTTCCATACCAAACTTACCTCAAATATGTATTATCCTGCAAAGCTTGTTGCAGAAGTTCTTTAGTTGTAGACGTTCCAACATATATTCTGTCGAACATCACGTCAATGACAGCTCAAGAAATATTTGATAGACTCTTTATCACGTTTGACATCGAGCCGTCTGACGATCTTCCTCATAGGATGGAAAAGTATCCTCAGATATATTCATACCTATGTCCTCGTAATAAAATGACTCGGTAAGTGTAAGTACAAGCTCGTCAACAAGTCTCCTAGACAATTTGAATAACAACCCTTCCAAATCTATGAATTCTAGATTATCTGGAATGGTCATCATCATGTTCAAAATATGACTTGTAATCTTCCTGAGCTTGATGTTCACACCAACTATGATAAGTCTATCGATATAGAAATCTTCAATCATGAATACGTTTGTAGATCCATTGATTTTATATTTGCTGTAATTTGGTTCTTGAAGTCATTACTAGATAAAATAACCTTTTTATCTTTTCATGTTTCTTTTTGTCCAAAGCTTTCTAACATTTCTTTTACGCATTTTCGTCCGGATTCCTGTTGAATTCAGAATGTTACTGACTCAGCATTTTTCTTTCATAGATTCTTCAGTTCTATCTAAGACGTGCTTTGGACCACGTCTCGACATGAATTTTGTATCTTCATACGATACGTCGGATCATGGAATGCGTTCTCATAATATCGTGAGTCTGAGTTGATAGGACATAGAGCATCTACAATTTTACGAGCAATTTTGAATATGAAAAGATTAGGATCTATCACAGTAATACCATCGGTACACTTGCGAGGACACATAATATGCTTTGTAATCCTCTTGCGCTGGTGACATTTCTGTCTCAGGATCCTTCTCCTTCCATTTAGTGATTGCCGCCTCGATCAAAGATTGGTTAATATATAACATATCAGATAGAAGCGTATCATTCTAACCATTGTCTCAACTGTCTCTTTGAATTCAGTAGACGACATAATATAACCTGAGTCATCTTCAGCCTTTCTTCTAATTCCGAGAACATCGGAAAGAATTTTGAGACCCTCTAAAGTCATTTTATCTTCTTCGGTCTCTGGTGTAAACACGTTTTCGAAATAGTTTTCTTCCATTATATATCCTCGATAAATCATTATCGTTCAGCGATTCTTTACAATACGCAAATATGATCGACTTACATGAATTCTTTCATCCAAAATCAATGCATACTTGCGTTGTAGCATGTACAGCCAGGATACTTTTCGCTGGGACCAATGATCTTAGCTTCCATCTAATATCCCCAATGAGGATACCATCGATAGATCGTTCGTATGGTAGTTTTGAGTCAATTATAGCGTTCACTGCGTGCATTAACCAGCTTTGAGTGGTTTCCTCACTAGAGTAATGATCCCAAGTAGTGGATATAAGAATATTATCCACATCCTCAAGTTTATATTCATGAAATGCCGTATGTATCATATCCATTTTCCTAATCTTCACTAATTGCTAATGATAATACTCAATAGAATCATTATTCTTACGAATAGCTTTTCCACGGACCGCTTTACCATTTAATGTGTAAAAAGCGATATTTTTCCAAAATGACATTTTTCAGTAAGTCGATCTTTACGAATACCTCCGCCATCTTTGTTATCAGGAGTTTCGATCAAAAGAGATTGGGCGAATAGGAATGCTCGCCATCTTTTGTATAGACTCCCAAATATAGCTTCTTAATGTTTGTTCTAGTCGATCGATCTCCTTGCTTGTCAAATGACTCACATAGATTTGAAAAATATGTGAGACTAATGCCGCTGCGATTACAAACGAAATTCCTGTTAATTCCCAAACTGACATATTACTTGTCCTCCTTTTTGAGTCCATGATGACTATGCAAATACATTGATATGAATACATAACTCATTCATAAGCTCGTTGATACAAATAAGATCCTGGGTTTTGTAGGTGTTTGTCTTACGTTTCGGATTAAGATATTTCTTATAAATAGCAATATCTTCTTTAACGAAGTTTGCATCTCCGATGGAGTACCTTTAGCTAGTTCAAATAATACTCAAGACGTTCAATACATGCCAATGTGCGTCGAATCATTTTTAGCTTTGTTTTTAAATCCACGTTTCATTTGTTTTCTCCATTCTTTTGAACTAAATAATTGTAATATCTCAACATTAACCCTCGTGTGGTATAATTGCTAGGTTCTTTTTACATAGATAATAGTAAAAATCAAATTTGTATTTACATTCCGGGAAATTGAATTTTTGACACGTTGGCTTCTATACCAATATCCATATGTTCGACAAATCCCAGAAGATTGACTCAAAAGCAGTAGATCCATCGATCTTATCGATAGGTTTGAATCCATCCATTTTATTCCAATAGTACTCATGAAGTTCTTCTAAAAATTCTCATCAGACGAGCATAATGTAACCTCTGCGGAGAATAGCTTTTCGCCATTCTCCAAGGTAAAATATTATTGTCGTATTTACTAGATATTTTAAGATCTTTCATTATTGACCTCCGTATTGAAGTAATCTTTCACAAATTCACGGAATGAAATATCCAAAGGGTTCTTAACGTATGTTAACTCCATCATAAAAGAAATGAGGACGTTCACATTCGTATTTGGAAGTACGATAGTGTCAATATGAGAGATGAAGCTGAGGATAGTTTCTGGTTCTAATTCCTAATTCCTGGAGACCTCTAGTCATTGACAATTCATCATAGGCTGGTTTGTTAGCATCAGTTGTTCAAACAGATTTTCGATTATACCCAGAAATTCTACTGTTGCTTTGTATACATCACCATAACCATGATTATGTTGAGTTACATCATACTGCCATGACACTCAAACAATTTCGTTGGTGTCGTACTATTTTCTGGGTTTTTAATAACATATTATTTTCCTCCTCTGGAATGTGTTCTAAAAATATTAGAGAAGTGATATAATCCGGGATTTACTAAGTTTAGAGACACTATGACCTTCGACTTTCTTAATTTTTGACAACCAGAAAGTCTTTGTCGGATCACCATCTGGCCTTTCTAAAGCGTACTCTTTCATATGCCATATAGCCAAACTGATTAAATTAGCTTTATTCTGAATTTCCTCGTTTCATCATTCTCCTTTACGTTTCTACCAAACATACCTAGTCCAGAACCCGACGACAATTCCTCCGAACAATAGATATGATTCTTCAGCATCGCCAGTAGCTGGAAGTTGTTTTTACCTTTAGTACTTGCGAATATACCTCAACGCCTTTACCCTAGGATCTTCGGAAGATGGCACGTCTGCTTCGAGCTTTTCTTCTTTAGGTGCAGGAACATCTCAGGATTTTCTAGCCCAGTAATTTCAATATAGGCAGCAGCATTTGTGGAATATCCTTAAGATCAATAGTCGGTTTGTGTGAACTGGCGTCGTTAGAATAACGCCACCTTGCCATTCAGGTTTATCATGCCTTGAGAGCATCAAATGGTACAGTTCCTCCGTTCCATTCCGGCTTAGTATGTACAGGTGCTTCGTTAGGGATTGTTCCGCCATTCCATTCAGGTTTTGTATGAACTGGTGATCAAAAGAACTACACCTTTCAAATTCTGGCACTCATATTTAGGAGCATCATTTGGTTTATACCCTTTTGGACGCGACTTACCTTTAGCTTTACCATTGCTATCATAAAGCTTAGTTTCTGCTTCGTGTGATACAACGCCGCCGTTCCATGAGGCAGTGAAGAGGTTTGTCGGATGTAACATCCTGGCGTACGAACTAGTCTGTCTATTCACCATAAGAATTTTTTGTTTTCAATACGGTCAATATGTGTTGTGAAACCGTTTTTGTTAAATTTGGTGTTAGCCGCAGCTTGAGTAGCAGGACTGTCGTATACCCAAGGATCAACATCCTTAACATATTGATAGATAAGACTGCCTTCAACATAGTCTTGATCATTAGACCATGTATCTGCGATGTTTACATCCTCCATTGTTTGGCGTTTGTAATTCAAACGAGCAACCCAATGGATAAGGTTTTGATCTGCACGGTCTTGATAACCGTATTTATACAATTCCTCATTAGGGTTAATGGTTCCTTTAGAACCTGCGTTAAGTTCCACGAGTGTACCGTTGAATGAGATGTTCTTCTTAGTGTTTTCTTGAACAACTTCACGGTTGATTTGTGTGTGGAAATTAAGGGAAATGGATTTATCCAGTGGATGATCCTGGAAGTAATTGTTGAACGTTGTCGTAACAGTATGCTCATTTGCTTTAACATCAGCTGTACCAACTTCTGTTTCGCCAGTTTCATTGTACACTGGGAAGTTGTAGCTGGTTTCAAGGTTTTGACTCTTCAGGATATTGAATTTCATTGTATCCCCAGAGTTAATTTGAACTTCGTCAGGAATATCTGTTTTAATGTTAACTTCAACATCAGACCAGTTGAATCTTCTTCCTTCTTAGTCACTGTTACCTCGGGATCCAGTAGCTACAAGTTGGTCAGAACCTTCAGCTTTAGTAACATCAGCAAACACGGATTCCTTAACAACAACAGATCCAAAAGAGCAATACCCATCACTAGCAAGTTTAAGTGTAGTTTGTTTTTCATTGTGAATTCTCCTTTAATACAAAAATATAATGTGTGTGTGGAAATAGTTTGAGAGAAAAGAGCGTATTTAAACGCTCACTTGAATATATTCACTTTCATGGTCGCTGTATAAAGGTTACGTTGTAACCAGCCTCAACCATTTTTCCATATACTCAGATCTATGTTGTTGCACAAAGCTTGAAAATCAATTCTTCGATTCCGAAATCCACAATATCATTATTTGTGATTTCGATTTTCGTTGAATCGATTAAGATACCTGTCTGCAATTAAATCGTGTACATGATCTATGATTGAGTCAAGATTATCCTTAACCTGATTACGGTCTTCCAATTTAAGTGTAAGTAATTTGTTTTGCATATCTAAATACCTCCTTCTTTGTTTCATTATACAACGTGTAATTACTGCGGAATCTGTACAGGTTTCACGTTACAACCTGAGTCAAGTTTTACGTTGGAATGAATCAAGGAATGTTTTGAATAGGGAAACGTTCCAAGGTCGCATCGACAGTTGAGATCATGGACAATCCATATTTCTCAGATAATACTGTATAGTATTTTTCCGTACTTAGGATCCGATTGTTCGCTTCGAACATGTCGTAGATGAATTGTTTATTTAAAAAGCTTTTTAATATGAACGCTATGGAGACATAATAATTAACATCATTATAATCAGATAGTATTAGTTTAACAAACGCATCGTCAATTCGAACTCTAGGTTTTTAAAAATATTCGAACTTTGTCTGACGGCATCAACTCGGAGTTAATGATTTGATGTTTTGAGGGTGAGGCGCTTTATCAAGTAAATATTGCTTGTATGCAATAAATTGATTAATAACAGTTTCAAAAGATTTTATGTCATGAAACATATATGTAGTATACGTATCATTAGTACGTACGTAAATCTTTTTATTCAATGTATCATTCCGAACATTGAGTATATTTCGAATTTTGTCAGACTCGTCGAATGATACACCACGAAGCTCCTTAATATACCGATAGAACTCTGTAAAGTCAATGCGATAAAATAGATCGCGACCAATACCAGTAGCAACGCTAATAGCACCTTTTTCTTTATGAATAGTCAAATAAAGACGAAGTTGTTCTGCATTTTGAATTTCAATTTCACCAGAAGGTTCTTTAGTTTTCAGGATAATTAAATCTTTCAATTCCTTTTATGTCCTAATCACGGAGACCGGAATAGTGACCAGAGCCATCTTTCTTTTTAGGAAAGATAGTGTCCGAAACTTTTTGAGCAGTAGTTTGATGGATTTCATCCTTATTATCAAACCATACAGATGCCATAAGAGCATAGTTTGACAAGTCCCGCAGCGTATCCGAAATGCTTTCGTCTTTAACCTTAGCTTCAGACTTAATAAGCGTGCGAAGACGTCCCATTTTGTCTTCCATACGAATAAGGCTGCGATTAGCCCATATTCTTCAAGAGAAGATTCGAAAAGAGTTTCCATAGTCAGCATTTTTATTAACAAATGTTTGTAACAGTTCGTCATGCGCATTTTGCATATTTTCTTTTTGTAATTTTTTGTCATTATCTGATTCCTTTAAATTTATTTTTGAGAAAAAGAAAGGGTATAATAACCCTATTTAAATTTAGAACTAACCATACCCCCAGACCTTCAAGTGATGATATTTGTCTGTTCGAAATTTAACACTGCTGCCATTCCTACAAAGTTGACGACAGCGTTAAAACCATCTTTCCAAGTAACGCTGTTCTTGCGTTCTTCATTCTTCAACGCCAAGAGCTTAGCATACTTGATAGTCAATTTTAGCACTTCATCGGTTGTAGATGGCATATGCCATCTCGACCTTGCATAATTCCATTTGCTTGTCAAGCCCGTCATAAAAGTAAGTTCATTAAAATATCGTACATTATTTGTACTCCTTTCTTTTTCTCATTATGGTATAAGTAATTCCTGCGATCATCTGTTTATAAGGTTATTTATTAGATTATAATCTGGCGCTAGATGCTAAGATAACCAAACTGAAAAATACAGCATTGAATAAGATTACGAATGGTAAAAGTAATATTGATATATACAAGAACTACGGTTAGGGTTTGTGTTTCTCAGTATTTATCATCATACATTACCTTGTTCCAGTTATCAAGATCAAATGAATCGGTCCCAGCTAGCCATAGTTACAAATATCAGGCCAATAACCAAAATAATTGTCGAAATGATAATCCAATAGACCATCACATCGTACCATTTAGATTGTTCCTTAAGAACTTCATAAGATACTGCAATTTTATCCCCGTATTTGTCTAGGAATTTTTACAACTTCATCAGTCATTACCATATTCCTCCTCTACAAGACGCTTGAATTGTTCTTTCACTGTTTAATTCTTGAAGTTCACATTTACTTTGTGGACGATTATATACAACCACACCGGCAACAAATAAAGAACATACGGTACCGAACATAGTTAGAACCGCGGCTTTAATCTGTTCAGAGCGACCCTTGACGTAGCCCGTGTTCATAAGCTACCTGCATAGCTGGATCTTCGAAATGCTACACTTGGTTTTTGGTTGTCTGTTAATTTGAACATAATGTTGCTCCTTTTTATTTAATATCAATTGATGATAGAATACTGTTGTATGATTTTTCAAGAGTCTCTATCGTATTGATTTTTGAGATAATTTGTCTGGCAATAGAATATGTATTTGGATATCAGTCAAGTAATATTATTGAATAGTAATAATCTGCCAAATCAACTCACGATTATACGCACGTTGAACTTTTCGATCATTACCTTCAGTATACTTGACTAGTTTATCCAATTCTTCTACTTGTTTGGAATATGCATAATGAGTAGATTTCCATTTTGATGCATACCATTGTTTGCGATGATTTCCAGAAGAAGTAAATCCATAAGAAAAATGCCTCAATACGAGTTTTCATTATATTATCCTTTCAACATAAGTTTTTGCGATTTCCTTGTCCTTAGAAGTTGTTTTGGCTCTAAGGCATTACGAGTTTATTGTGAATAACAGATACTCAAGATATGATCCATAGAAAAGCAAGGAGAAAATGTAAATGCGCAGATGTGATGTTTCGAGCGTTGACATTCTTCTCAGAAAAATAGAGCTAAATCAAAAGTAGCTTTGTGATTTTTAAAGCTAGTTCCAGAAATTTTAGGATTGTCAGTGTTAATTTTCATGTTTTATTTCTCCTTTTTAATAATTTGTTTTCCGTATCGAGCTTTTAAACTCTTCACGAAGTTCTGGTCGTCCGCATTTATCAAACCGGTCTTCATAATAACCAGCCCAGTCCAATAGTTCCTTCAAAGGTTCCATTTCAGAAATTTGGAATTGATCCTTATCGATATGATTATATCCGCAATAATCGCGAACACGTACAAATGCGTAATCGCCACCAAGCATAATCACAAGCTCGACAATTATACCGTTTTCGAACGGGTAATTGTAATGGGTCATAATCTTGGATTTGTTTTGAATAATGAACGGATTCTTCCTACCAAACTGTACTGGCCTAACATTTTTAGTCATTATATACTCCTTTAGTTTTTATCCAATAGTCCATTCATCTTGTCGATGACGTTTCTAAGTTCTTGCTTGTCTTTCTCCAATTCGCCAATACGAATTTCGAGTTCATCGATATGTTTGTCTCGGTCGTTGTCTCCTCGACGGTCAAGAACCTCAAATATACCTAATCCGAACAATACAAGTCCGAATAAGATAAAACATGCAATACTACGATTAATTTCTTCTTCATACATTAATCCTTTCTTTATTTAAATAACATTGGTGGATACAATCCTTTAACCCAACGATCAGTTTCAGCAAGCTTTTCTTTGGCTTTTGAGGTAGAGATTTAGCTTTATCAACAAATTCGTTAGCCTTAGCTAAATCATCAATTTCGAATATTGACTGGGCTATGTTAGATGACGCATCATTTCCCTCGAAGTTTTGGAAAAATCCACAACGAGTGTCGTATTGTCTTATGTCTAAATATCCATCAATACGAGATACTGATAATACAGTTTCTTATCACGTTTTCCATATCGTAAGAGATTGTACAACATAACCATTCGGAGTTCCATAGTAGAATGTCTTTAATTGACCGGTTAAAAGTCCCATATCTGGTTCATTCCACATTTTTACCGTCCTTCATTGGTGGAGATAGTGGTGAAATAGGTGTTTCTGGCATTAAGATTTACCTCCTTTGAATTCAATTAATTAGTGTAGAATACACCATGTCCATATCATGATCAATGTCATACGACCTGGTACATCAATAGTAACCTTATATCCAGCGTCATTTAAGTCAAATACCAACTGTTTGCATGATGATATGGACCGGGAACGTATCTGAATTATCATAACCATTTTCTTTTTAGAATCTTATGAATATCAACAATACGTATATAGATTGGATCAGATATTGAGTGTTATTAAATTTCATTAATCCGCTCAATAATAGAGTCATAATTAAATTCCTTAGTTAATAATACTTCCAATCGTTTACGGTTAATATCATAATAAGGAACGATTTTATTCACCCCATGCTCTCCTTTCTAGGTTCGTATTTTTCCTTGGGTTCAAGTACTTGTCATAGTACTATGCTAGCCGCTTCGTCACGAGTCTTCCATCGGTTCTCAATCATTTCAGCATTGATGTTCTAATGAGAAGATCTTGTCTCCTGCTTTTTAATTGTATTTTTGATACAACATTTTTTGTCATGTAACTCAATGGAATATCCAAGTAGTACTATTGTAGAAATGACTACAAATGCACTAGTTAGACCCATTATCCGTCGTCTGATTCTTTTTCGCATGAAGCTTCCTCCCGCTTTAAAATATCTTTGTAATTCGTAGATTGTTTACAGTTTCTGGATCCTTTTAATCGATATCTGCATATCAAAAAACATCTAAAAGAAAGTCTATCGACATAAAATATCTGTAATCTCTTTAGAAGGATCTTTACGGCCAATCCAGAATAAAGAATATAGGGATTAAAATACCAACAGTCAGGTCTTCATCAATATCAAGACATTATAAATGGTTTCTTGCTTGGTTCAAAGTGTAACAATGGCAAATATATCATTACCATCACAGATTAGTTTAGCTTCATGCAATCATAAATAGCATTAACAAATGGAATATCTTGATGTTTTTAAAATATTCTCCAAACGCTTCCTCTGTCAAAGTATAATCCGACATTGGTATCTTACAGTCCTCAGTGTACAACTGTAATACATCGCAATCTTTCTGAGTAAAGCTAATTTGTTAATGTACCCAAAGATTTTAAATGCTAGATCACATAGTGTCTTGCACCAAAACAAGTCCCATAAAAGTTTTGACTGCTTTCATAATGTGTTCCTCCTTTTATTATTTCTTCATTATAGTATATGTAATTTCTGCGAAACCAGCACAAGATGCCGGATACAATTGATTGACCATAACCTCTGTCGGGGCTTACGGTTATATGTTCTGTAGGATCGGTATTCTGAATCAACATACGGTCAATAGTATTGTGGTAACAAACATATCCCATCGATATAGATCGAATCATATCTATGATAGACCTATTAACCTCTAGTGATGAAACTTTATAAAGAATTCCGCCATACATCTCAATACCCTTAACGTTTCTATTGTGAACATTGTCATAAGATAATAGAACATCGTCCTCATTAACCGAATAGATCTAACCCGATAGTCACTATCCATTGGTCTAACTGTCTTCAAAAATAACGCGATAATGTCTTTTGCATATTATAATCCTTTCTTTCAAACAGAGATAGCACAAACGTAGCTATCCACATTCCTCAATAGTAATTCCTAATATGTCCTGTACTTGCCCACTGTGGTAGTCGTCCTTGACTGTCAAAATTTAGTTCCTTCCTGTGTTAATAGTTCTTGGTAGCCATTGCTTTACCATCTGTAAATATCGTATGATCATTTGGTGCTGATATTGAAATGTAGCAACTCTGTAATCAACACCATGGTCTAACATGTCGCCAATTGTGTGAACACAGTTTTAATCAACGCCAAAAGTATTTGGAAATCTTACTCGCTCCGATAGAAAAGCATCACCAACGCTGAATAAATGACGTTGTAGGAAAGCGTCTTTAGGTGACGTCAATGTAGATGCATTTGTCGTGAAAGACTTTTCGAATGATAACTCCCTGACGGTAAACATGGTTACCGTCTAATACCAGATCGACTTTGTCCGAAAAGTGTCATCGTTTTGATGTAGATGACTTCAACCTACGGATGAAAAGTTGTTACCTAGTTTGATAGGAGTAACATCGGCCTTAGCCCTTAAATTGTTTTCGATTGAAATAGGAATATAATCTTATCCAAATGGTATCATAGAGCTTTCCGCCCCTATGTAATGATGTAACTTTCCATACATCATCCGTCTCAACATCAGTATTCAACGCAAACCCTTGGTTCTACGTATGTTGCGATATCTGACTTCGGTCTTTTCCAACTCTTTCATTTTGTAGGGTTTGGGATTTTTAATATACCCAGTTCTGGATTTCATAACTTTATTTTGCTAATCATCTTTGAATGTCCATCCGTAACAGTCGTAGAATGTTAAAACCCATATATGGACAGGTTTCCATAAATATCAGAAACCATTAAAGGTTTGTTTTACAGACTTATTTGTAAAAATGACTTGAAATATTCAAGCAGCTTCTTTTGATTCCAACTATAATAACCGACAGCTTAATATCTATTTTTCATAATAATCCTCCTTTAGAACTTTATAGGCGTTGTAAGTCAACAGTAGCCTGATCGATTGTGTGTGATTGGTGCATTACGAATCATTTTCATCGTCCCACCGTGTTGTCGATCGTAGTTGTTATTAATAAAACCTAAAATAATCGAATAGTCGACAATTAACCCATTGGTATTTTCTGTATACCAATCAAACATTTCTTTGACAAATTTCCTCGACTTCTTCTTGAGTAGGTAGTGGTCGTTTTGGGATAGCTGAAAGGGTTGTAACAAACGATCTTCGTCCTATGTTCATATTAGAACCTCCTTTAAAAATAATAAGACGTGTTATCTCGAAAAAGAAGAATGCGGTTGCGGCTCGTCACTGCACTTCTATATAATGTTATAGCTGCTTTCCTATTTCCACTAAGCAAACCCTTCTTTTGTTTTATATTCCTCTTCATTATGATATATGTAATTTCTGCGAAAAGAAAGGGACTAATTGTCCTCAAATAACGTTGTACAAATACACGGTACATGCTGATTTTGTTATCAATGCTATTGTCTTTTAACATAGTCTAACAGCTTTTAATTCTAGAATAGTTATCGTGTTTTAACAATTCCATCAGTTCATTCTGCACACCACAACAACATCGATTCACATGTGTGTCGTCGTATATCTATCCATTCTTGATATCGAATGGTTAGAATCCTCTAGACTATTGTATAAAATGTTTAAGTAGTATGTATATAGTGATCCAATCAATTGTTAGATTTACACCTCATCTAGGTTTTCTGTATCCTTTATATCCTTAGTATCAAAAGGCATATAATAACCAAAATCACTCAATCTGTGATATAATACTTCATTATGTTTTAAATTTCATAATTGTTTCCTCTTTTCTTATTTTTCATTATACGCCTTGTAATTAATGCGAAGAAAAAGAGAGGCTATCTTAGCCCTATTCTTAAAACCTTTATTTTTCAAGGTCTTTAGCACGTAATATGAAAGTTTCCATACGTTTGTTATGGTCCTCCGCGTCCTTTAGAATATACCCTTCTTGTTCGAGTTTCTTAATTCTTCCTCCTCAAGAACGGCATATCCCGCTAAACAGCGGAATCCAACTTCCCGTAAAATTCTTCTGAACATAATGTGATTCCTCCTTTTTATAATTAGTTTTCATTATGTCCTGTGTAAATATTGCGAAAAAGAAGAAGCTATTACCTTCTTTAAGTCTTCATGTTGTTGTGAATTTCATAACAAGTCTACCCATTTCAATGGCTTCCTCTTGATGTTCACTAGCATACTCAACTCCTTTTTCATAGTAATAGTTTTCCTCTTTTACCACATATAGTCATAAGTTCCATACTAATTCCTTGTAAGTGAAAGATATGTATCTGGATCGATACGTACTTCTTCACCTTTCGGTGAGCAGTAATCGAGTGTATTGTTGGACTCTCGTACAGTATTGTCAAACTCTTTTGATTTGTTCTTCGGATAATTCAGTTGTATCGAAGAAACACCATCAAATTATTTAAATACTCACGAATAGCCAATATTTGCTCAATACCCTCACGAGCGGCAATTTCAGTAACTTCGTTTCCTTTATAATCAACATATTTTAACATAGTAATCCTCCAATAATTATATTTGTTTCATTATTGGATATGTAATTCTGCGTCTGTTTGTAGAAAAACAGGACCTGTGTAGGTCCTGCGTTGGTTATTCTTCAAAAGCGATTGTCAAGCTTTATGCGTAATATTAGCTGTGGTCGTAATTGTTTTACAATACGAACAAGTTCGTCTTGAGTTTACATACACGAGATAACAAATCATCTTCAATTTTCCGTATAATGTCCTTTGTGGTATTTAGATGTTAATTTGTATACTAAATAATCGTAAAAAGTAACTATCTCTTCTTCGATTCTATAATCGGCATTATTGTACCATATTGATCATCTAAGATCGATTGAAAATAAACCGCTATGGTTCACTATCTAATAACTGACTAACGATATAGTAAGTAATAGTGGTTTCATATCGGCATATTGTGATCGTGAACCATCACCTGCTACCATCGGAGCCCATTAGCATAGTCAAGATCACTTGCCATCAGAATTAGACAACAATCCTTTACGAATTTCTTCTAGTTAATGACCGTCTTAGCATCCGCTTTGGAATTTTCACTTAATTTCATCGATTTCAATTTCAGATTAACTCTACAACAGGAATGCGATTAATAAACACGGTATCTGATGGGTAGGGCGATTTTGATGTCCCTTTTCAGGATACACTGTTGACTTCTCATTTTTAACGTAAAATAGAATTTAAATTCAGGTAAAGAATCTAAATGTGATATACACATCACCAGTATGTCAGATAAATTTTTATGCATTGTAATTTCAATAGGATTGGTAGCATTTTTAAATTCTTTTAGAAAAAGAATTGATCACTATTTACAATGTCATTGACTTGCATATAGGGTATTATTAGTATCTTTTAGATACTTCTCCGGTAAATGGATCTTAATAGTATCCATCCCGCACGCATATCAAAGTTGTATTAAGTATTACATTTTTCGCGCTTATAACCATTATCTATCTCCTTTTTCTTTTAGTGAGACAGTTCTTCCATAGCCTCAATATATTTTTGCTTATAATAAGCTCCTTCTGTTTTAGAGATTCATTCTCCCAAATTAATGCGGACAAACGTCGAGCAACCCATTACGGATCGCTCAATACGTTGGTTTTCGTCCATATCATAAATGTCGCATTCAGACCTCCTTATGTAATAGCTCGGACAATAGCGCTCCTTATATAAGTTTGCCTTGCCTTTAGCATAATGGTATCCGACAATACCTACGGTATATCCGGCTACCTGTGCGGCTAGTTTAATTTGTTTACGTCGACTCTCAGGAAGATTTTTCCAACGAGTTTTTCAGGTTTCTAGCAGAGGTTAGTACGCCCCACTTCCTACCTTTTCCCACCATGGTGTTTGGATAGCATCTTCGAGGAATCAACGTGAACTAAGTATCATTATCATGCAATAATACCGTAGTACTCCCTAGTATTTTGTACGACCGTTCTTCTTAACGTTAGCGTATCTGTTCTTAGGACTATTCTTCTTGTAGTTGGCATCGAGACGTCCACGTTCTTTCAAATGCGCAGCGGCATTCTCATTTTCCAACCTTGCAATCTTAGAATTACTTCCCTTCATGTTGCCGATCTTATCTTCACGACGAGAATATTTTCATCAATGGCCCACGCTCTTTCTTGTATTTGCGATTAGAGTCTTTCATGGCAGCTTTCGCTTTAACCAGTTCGGATACCCGTTTGTTACGGTAATCCAAAGAACAGCTTAGTGGCAAGATTAGATCCTACTGGCGATTTCAGCAAGAGCTTCCATACTTGCACGAGTAGAATGGATTGGGTGACGAGCATTGTTGTAAGCAGCCCTACCATAAACTGGCATAATCAATGGCCTTCTTAACTCCCATTTCATTCCTTTCTTACGTATGTTCGATAACATCGGAAGAGTTATCAACGTGTTGTAGGGTTCCGTTTTTCATCAATTAGTTTCATAAGTATTATACCTTTTTCTTTATAAAAATTACAACGACCCGACATATCAGTAGCATCATCTGAGATAATTGTCGTCCATCCATTGGTCCGATTAGAGGAGATCCGATACGAGAATATCCATTAACCTTTTCATAGACACGAACTCGAGAGCCGGCCTTGAATAGTTCTTTCTCAGGAGCACCTCCATATGGTGCGGCCTCAACCCAATAGTCCTCCGTGACAGTCGCTTCGTAGTGAGTTTGTCTCTGATTTTGATAGTGGCTGACGAGCGTCCAACTCACGTTCAAAGGTGTTCTGAGCAGATTGTACTACGGCGGGTGGAAGAGTAGCCTGAGGTTGTCCACCAGTGTATCTGTAGTAGTATACATAAGGACCTCCATTGATTTCCCAAAGCCAATCGTGATTGTTCTGACAAATAGTGTTATACCCGTAGTTACAGTGAATAATGTTTTCACTATCCACAAACATACCAGTATGTCCTCCGGCCCCAGCAGAGTATCCCTTCTGTCCCCAGATAAAGATGTCTCCGCGTTGCGTAGCGGTCTCTTGGTTTTCGCCGATGAGCGTCCAACCATTATTCAACAACCAATCATGCATCGACTCTGTTGAACATGGCCAAGGTAATTTAGGCATCCCAGCTTCGACACCAGCAAAATACATGCTAGAACTACAGTCGAGATGAGCCAGGCCCATTTCGGTAGGTCATGGAATATGTTACGATTTTTTCTCGAGCAAACATCCCGTACCAGCCATACATTAATATCTACAGACATAATATGTCTCCTTTCTGTGTTCCTATATACTCATGATTTCGTCGTTCATTCCAAACAGCGTTTGAAAAAGTCATTACTACCTACATTCCATCCTACATTGTTTAAATGCTCTAACATCTCCATAGAGATTCCACAGAGTTACATAATCGCATCATGCTAATACCCTTAGAAAGTTTAGTCGGTTCCGAATACGAAATGATTATATACCATCTCGACCGCCGGAGAAAGCATGACCAAGTATTTTATCGCCAAAGATCTCCGTTTGGTCGACGTTATCATTGCACGGAATATACGTATACCAGAGAAGTAACCAGTGTCTTGAGATATCGTCCCGATGTTATGTGAAGTAACACCGAGACCCACGAATACTCCACCATAAGTATCATCACTAAAAGTGGAAAACCAGTGCCATCGCCTTTTTCTACGGAATAACGAGTTGTTTGCGGTAGTAAATTCTATATTTGCCGCGGCATTGAATCTCAGATAATTCCTATTCAAGTCAAATGCGACTTCCACTCTGAGATGCCGAATTCCACCTCGAATATAGTTTGCACTCATTGTACCAGTCACAATGTTGCTAGCATTTAAGTTTATCACATTCACTCTGTGGCATCAAAGTACCTGTAGTAACTTACCAGCATTGATATTCGCTATATGAGCATCCTTGAGTCACAGCATTCTCAATTTTAGTGTTGCCATCAAGCCAAATAGACGAACCTTGATACGAACATCCGTACCTGTAGCATTGATTTCAGATACAACGTCATTGTTACTGTGAGGTTTTTAACAGCCGAGATCCTAGCAGGTTGAGTAACCCTAGTAGAGATGAAGTAATAGGACTGTATGGTGCTTCTTCACCTTTATTCCACATTATATGTACGGAAATATAATGAGATGAATGTGTATATACTATCGCAAATCGAACGTTCTTCCCAAGACTTCTAAGTTGAGTATACGCCATATTTTGAGACACTTTACGATAATCAGGACCCGCAGCTCGTCTTCCTGTAGCGCTTACATCAACCGTCCAAGGACCAATTTCCCAACGTTTTTATCGAAGTCGTAAAAACCATAATGAAATTGTTGAGACTCGGCAGCAGAGAAATAACCATTAGCCAAAGGATTTACTCTCCATTCAAACGAAAGTGTCCATCTTTCGCCAACTTTTATCTCATAGTTGTCCAGTGGGAATGAAATATACCAATATGGTTGATTATTTGGTTCTGTCGTTTCGGCGCTAGGAGTTATAGTTCGAACAGGTATTGTGTAAAATAACAATTCAGAGTCAACTCCCGTTGGGCGTTTAACGACATAAGGATTTGCAATATAAGTCAAATTTGTATTGATTTTTCTTCTATCGACAAGAATCCCAGAAGTCATATCAGCAAAATTATCGGTCGATAGAATATGGTTAATCACTTTAGGCGGCGGGTTTAGGAACCGATCCCAAAAACACCTCTAGCGAATACCTCAGTCTGGAATATTGGGGTCATAGATCCTATTCCTGTAACATTCTTTTAACCTCGGTTCGTTTTTACCAATGACCCGCTCATAAAGACCAATTTGGTCTTTGATTTTGATGAATTCTCCAGTTTGTGGAAGATCCCTGAGTTGTGTAAGTGCGCTTTCAGCCTTGCTTAATGCCTGTAGAGTTCGTTCCTTGGAGTCTTCCTCAGCATCTTTAATCTTTCTGTTCAACTTCCGCAAAATGAGTTGCCACCGTTCTGTTGACATCATCTTCGAAAATCAGAGTCCACAACTCGTTTCCATTTTGATCCGTCCCAAATGTTGAGCTGGACCTTGCCATTGCCCATGTCTCCTATACAAAGATCACCAGTTCTAGTAGAAGTTGGTTGCGTTGTTTGGTAATTGATGATGTTATGTCCATCTGCTGTAGGTTAACAATCTTGGACCACAAACCTCCGCTGTTGTGAAGATATTGTAACCTCTGCTCAACCTTTGAGTTGACAGTTGATGTTAAAGAAGTGACCGTAGACTAGTAGAGGCCTTTACCATTATCAGAAATAACCATTGTCTTAATCTGTTCTTTCAGAACATCATAAGTTAACTCTCGTACTTTAAGTGTCGTGGATAGGTTTCCATTTAGATACCCATACATCGACAGTATCACAAAGTCCAATAGTCTCTAAACGATTAATCGTATATTCGTCAAACAAATTACTATCTCTAAGAGCGGCCATCTCAACAGTCATCTGGATGCTGGAATATCAGCCAGGGTTTCTAGATGTGAAATAGTTTTTAGCGGCATTATCCACTTGAGCTTTGTTGTCTCATGATCACCATTTCCCTGTCCTGTATTTTGGAAATCACTCGAGAAATCTACAGGTCTCAGTTTTCTCTGAGAATATGAGTTGTAGTACATCGATTTAACGACGTCGCCAAACACGTAAATCTCTGCTGATCATTTCCATTACCTGACGTTTTGAGTGTACTCTAGCATAAGGTAATATAGTCAGTGAATTCACCTTCGAATGATACCTGGGTCTTAAAGTTCTCCATATTCTTTCCTAAACGAATAGTAGTAACATTTTTGTTTACCACGATTTCTAAGAAATGAATATAGTTGTTTGTCCGTTTTATCTCGCCTCGCCATAAGTCCGATAAGCGAACCTTCTTCTCCAGATAACACGCTTGCATATTCCGAAGAAGAAATTCGAAGTCCTTTAGGTTATCGGTTATGTCTGTATAAAACTCATGAGAACTGCTTCTGGACCACCAACAACATTTTGTTTAGCCAGCGCAAATGCTGTAGCCGAGTACCTTTACCTTTAGCCCTTTTACAAGCATACCATTTAGGTCATCCGTGATTGTCACACATTTAGCTTTTATTGTCTGGTCTTTGGTATTCTTTTCTACCTCGTAAATACGAAACGCATGAGGTAAATCAGTATCATTAGGCACGGCGAGAATATAACGGTTTTCTTTGATTTCATTAAACCACTGACCGCTGTATGGATATGTGAGTTCTGACTCGAATTCGGCGCTACGAACTATGAACTTCACATTCAAGAGCGTCCCCATAATACACAATACCATTTTGACTCAAAGTCTCGTTCATATTGTTCATAAAGTAGTAAGGTCTCATAGCAGATCCCTCCATCTCGGAATCATGTCAACAGTACTAATTGCACCATTCCAATTGATTTGTACCGATTGTTCTGAGGGCATATGCTAAAGATCCTTTGATTTACATTGCATGATTTGCGTTTGTAATAACTCCATTCTCATTACGATATACAGAGTATTTCTCACAGTCAATATAGATGTTTCCTTCTCTCCTGTGAATATCATCTTCTTATATCCAACAGTCAGTATCCAAATCACCATTACCAATTATACGGAATAAAGGTTTGGCATCGGACATTCTAGGATTTTCTCATCCATCCTGCCTTAGGAATATTCCACCAAGAGTCGATAGTATCCACATAATACTTATATGGTTGTGCCTTAATCTTTAGTTTGAATACCATAGCGCCGTTATAGTACCATTTGTTTTCAAATGTTGGTGCTGCAGTTAGTATGCACAAATATACCTTTTCAGGATCAAAATATGGAGTCATCTTAAACTCATGATTGACCAAACTTGAAGAATTTATAGATCCTATTACGAGCCGTAGAAATGGCTGCAGGATCATCTACTCTTCCTCCATGATAAAGAAGAGTAAGTTCTACTTCAGTAGCTTCATATCCTCCATCATCGTCCGTCAAGAACCCATCATAGCCAGCAGGCTCTTTATGAACCTGCCGACGTTTGGGCGCTTCAGATATCGGGACGATCTTGGATAAGTATCTTTTCAGTAGATGAATTTTGCTTTTATTAATAAGAAATTCACCTGGCTTCAAACTTACCAAGCGATTTCCTCCCTCTAGAACGCAAAGCTGCGTACGCATATTCTTCAATTCATCCTGAACCTGACGAGCAAGTTCTTTAGGATTAATTGGTTGATTACTCTGTTCTCCACATTAACATTAACTGTATATGTGTCGGAATTAGTAATCGTTGTGTTGCCATTTTGATTGAATCTGTCAGTGTAACTTGATGGCAAGGTCAAGTTACCGTTCATCTTACCAGAAAGGTTGTTCATGTCTTTAAGAAGAGATCCGTCAAATACCGGTTTGACTGTTGGTTGAATAGTCTGTCAATGTTGTCCATAAGGAGTCCAGATGACTATCGTCGACATTCAGAGCTTCAATGGCTTGATTGGCCAAACCTTTAGCAGTTCTGAAGATTGCAGATCCAGTATCTTTCAAACCAATCTCGAAACCTTGTCCAGTGAATTTACCAAGAGCTTTAGTAACCCGAGATGGTGAGTGGATATCCAATGCTCTTCGGATGGTTGCTGCAACATTGGACGCAATTGCAGAAGCGGTAGCGTAAATAGACCCAGCAGATGCTGCCAAACCATTCGCAAATCCATAACCTGCATAACTACCAGCAGAACTCAATGATACAGAAGATGCTCCATTGTATGCTGAATTCGCTAAATTAGAACCTGCTCCGTGAGCAGAACCTGATTGTGATACCACTAGCCACAGATCCACCGAGTGAGAACCAGAGAAGTGCCTGTGATTGAACACTCCACGGATGAGTTTACAGAACTGTTTGCCACACTAGAAGATGATCCCGTAATGGAGACCAGAGCTTCCAGAAATACCGCTAGCAATGCTTGATCCAAATTGTTGTCCAATGGCTCCGCCTTGAGAGAACAGTACCTCTTACAGAATTTATGGACATGTTTGCGCTTGACTGGGCAACCCAGATGTAATGGCTCCAGACTGAGACATCAATCCTGTGGCAATTTGTTGTCCAAACTGTACGCCGATTTGTTGTCCTTGTTGAAACGCCATTTGAGCAGACACTAACTGCTTGTGTAGCTAACTGTTGGACGGCCATAATCACCATAGGAGCAGAAGCCATAATGCCTTGTCCCAGAGATTGTCCAAACATCATAGCTCCTTGTGCTGCTTGTTGGAACGCCGCAGGTACGGTTTGTAGTGCTGCTGCAAGGCTTGGAACAATAGCTCCTAGTTGAGTAAATCCAGCAACAACCGGCATAATTCCAGATGCAGACATCATGATAGATGGAGCTAACATAGAAAATGCGGCCGCTAATGATGGGATAGCCGGAGCAAGTGTGGTGATTGGTGTTTGTGGGTTCTGGAATGCTGAGGGATACTGTAGGAACAGTTTCCAGCAAGACCCGCTAATGCAGCATTCATCATGATAAATCCCGTAGACATCGCCATGATACCGCCAGCAGAACCAGCAAGACCAGCGATAACTCCTTTAAGAGATCCCAAGTCTTTTGTAAATCCTACAAGGTTACCAGCATATGATGCGATCCCAAACCTGTTACGGCAGCAGCAACAGCTGTGATACCAGCTGCTCCAGCAATACCATCTTTGGCGATAATTGATACGCCTTGTGCAAACAATTTGAATCCTTGTCCGGCATTCTTGGCAGCATTACCGACAGCATCAATAATAGAAGCTACACCTTCAAATGCAGATTTAATACCATCACCAATTCCACGGAATACTTCAGCAACTCCTTGTGAGCAGCTTTAACACCTTCTCCAAATGCCTTAGCAGCGTTACCGACACCTTCAAATACAGATTTAATAGCACTACCAACAGACTCGATAATAGAACCGATACCTTGGAGTACTGACTGTATTGCTTGTCCAATTCCTTGGAATATAGAAGAAATAGCATCACCAATACCTCTAATAACATTAGTCAAATCCATTAATTGCCCCTAACAATACCATCTATAACAGATTGTACAATAGACATAATAGATATGAATAATGTTTGTAATGTATTAAAGAATGATTGGATTGTATTACCAATTGTGGTAAATACGGACTCTATAGTCTGTACGATTTGGATAATAACATCAGCAATAGATTGAACTATTGAGGTTATGGACTGGAATAACTGGACAAGCACATCAGCTACAGATCTGATTATGCTAGCTAGACCTTCGAACAATGCAATAAGAGTTGCAGCGATAGGTTCCAAAATAGGAGCTAGAATATCGGATAATCCTTTAGGGATATTTATAATAAAGTCCACAACTGGTTGTAAGACTTTCACAATACCCTCAAGTAAAGGTCCTATTAATTTCTCAAGAAGAGCCAAGCAAATATCAAGGATAATCTTGAACAGCTTTTCTAATGCCGGAACTAATTTGTCTTTGGTCTTAGTCAATGAGTTTGCAATAGACTCTGTTAATTTTATAGCAATCTCAATACCTGTCTGTACTAAGATATCCGCATTTTCACAGTAGATTTTTGCAAATTCAGTTAACAACTGAACGGCTGCTGAGAATAATTGTGGCATAGCCTCCGCCATACCATTTAAGAAATTGGTAATTAACTCAACTCCGGCTTTAACTATATCTGGTAATAGTTCGGCAAGCCCGTGTAAAGAGTTTCTAACTATCTGCACACCGCAACAACCATAGACGGGCCTCTAGCAGCTAATGTTTGCATAGCCACATCAAGGCCTTCGACAATTCCTTTTGAATGCTCCAGGTGCAACTTTTGCTAATGTTGCCAATGCCGTTGCAAATGCTAGAAACCTCAGACCAGCAATAAGAATGGACTGAAGCAGGCTAGAACACTAGATACACAAAGCTTAGAAGAGCTCCAGATAAAGGCGGCTAAACCACCGCGATAGCGGTCCTGCCAAAAGCAGCAGCGCCTAGTAATATCGCTATAGGTTACCAGCAAGCGCCAAGTAATCCAGACCCCTACAGCGACGAGGTTAAGTGTCGATAACATGTAAGTGGAACTGCTAATACAAACACTAGGAAGCTGCTAAGTTTTGGTTTCACCGGCAGCGGAAGCAGTAGGGCGAAATAGCTTTCATTTCTCTGCCTACTGATGCCATATCCGCAACCACTAGCAACTGTTGCAGCAAGGATACCTTGCCAGGTTTGCTGCTACTGGATAATGACTCTCCGGCGGCATAAAGGGACCGCAGACAATGCCACTAACTCCAACATCACCATCGATATTAGTTTTCTTTTAACACTATAATCAACATCGCCATAGCGGCCACTACTAGATCCATTGCCAAAAGTGCACCTTGCCAGCTAAGAGCAGCTACTTTTCTAGAGTCCTCGCCTATTGCCGCAACAGACTCGCAAACGATCCTGGGATACCAGCAGTAGCTACCTGCTGTTGAACAGTACCAGACGTCTTAGATATAATAGCCCGAAGCGGCAGCAGCAAAGTGATACTCCCGCAACAGCTAGCGGTGGCGGCTAATAAATTAGCAGGTTTAAGGTTAGCTAGTTGTTGGAGTCCCTGCATCACCACAAATAACGTAGTAACTAATGCTACTAAGGTTAGTAGTGCTGTAGGATTTAACTTAACTCTCTTCAACATATGTGAAGCGCCGATAAGAATACCTAAAAGAGCAGTAATTCCAGCAAAACCTTGTACCAGACCCATCGGATCCATATCAGCAATCTTCTTAATAGCCAATGTACATTAAGAAAATACCGCCGAGAATGTGATCATAGAGAACACTGCTGTAATACTTGGTTTAGCACCTTGTAATGCATATGATGCGGCAATTAAACCTGCGATCATAGCTGCTACTGCGGTCATAGCAATTCCTAGACTATCTAGAGGTAATTTAGCTAGAGGTAATATGGACTGTGTTAATATAAACACAGAACCAGAAAAGGCAATAAGACTAAAAATAGCATTGTCATATTGACTTTAACGCCGAATAATACTCTAGTTGCTCCGGCAAGAACTGCTAGTAAAGCACCCACACCAGTCATAGCTGGTATAGCTCTTTCCGGATTAATTTCAGCGATGTCTTTAACCGATGATACTAATCCTTTTATAGCTATCACAAAAGCGATCATCCGAACATTGCACTCATTTCTTGGTCTTAACGCCACTCATCATTCGGAAGCTAAGACCAAAGCACCCATCAATCCGATAACGCAGTAAATCCATCTACTAATCTTGCGCGGATCTGGTCGGTGACATCTGCCATAGCCGAAACTAAGACTTTCATCATCAACGCCATAGTTATCATTGAGAATATTGTCGAGATAGGGACTTTGACCCCCTTCTCTACCTCATGGGACATTGACATGGCCATCATTGGTCCACCAACAGCTAATGCGGATCTTATCATTTTCTTCCCATGAGAAATCTTTTTCCAACGCATTCATTGCTGAGGCTAATATTCTCAAAGCTAGAAACCATTCCGATCATTTGGAATATAGATGTTTTGCGCTTGTCCCGCTCTAGACATACCTTTCATACCCATAACCATGATTTTCATAGCTCCGAATAATCCAAGTAAAGCATTACCTACTTGTTCGGTATCTAGTTCCGCTATCTTCTTCATAGCGCTAGCGAGTATTTTTCATGAGAACGCCAGAGCCAACATTGTGGTCGCGCCACCTTGGGCATACCTGCTGCAATTGCGGACATCTTCTTCGTTCCCGGATTAAAGATCAAAGAATGCCCACACGCAATAAGGCCTTTAGAAAGAGATGGCATATCCATTTTGGATAACTCTTTGATTGAGAGCGTTAAGATACCAACTGCTGCAGCAATAAGTAGTAACGAGGTAACATTTACCATATTAGTAAACGCATTCAATGATTTACCAAATCCATCGAAAATTTCTATGAAACTATCTTTAAATGATTTAGCATCATCTGAATTTCAATACTTCTTTGATATTACCAAAAATCTTATCGACAAGACCTTCTTGGACTTTGTCCCTTTGATGTATTTGTCAATAGCAAATAAGCTGACAATAGCAGTTGCTAAATCGGCAGCATGGATATCTTTAAGGAATTCTCCAATCCCTCTAACAAATCCTTTTTAATTCGTCATAGACTTTACCTAGGAACTCGCCTATCTTGCCAGTGTATTTCAGAGCATTCATTACTCCAGAAGCACCATCAGACACATAGGTCTTAAGTTTATCAAAGAATCCTCCTTCAGCATTGAACTCTGGAATCTTGAATTCTTTGAACTTCCCAGTAATAGCAGAAAATGCACTACCAATAAGATCAAAGACTCCTTTGATAATCGCACCCATCGATTTGAATAAGCCGACGGATTTAATGGATTGTTCTAACTTTTCAGTGAACTCTCTAATTTTACCAGTAATATCAGCAAGCGTTCCAGTAAAACTCTTAAAACCAGACCCGTCTCCGCCAGTAAATGCCGAGAAGAACTGTCCGATTATTGTTACAGCTATCTTGAATATAGATGTAAGTATACCGAATACGTTTCCGATGGTCTTACTGATATTGACAAAACCAGTCATAGCATTGTTTGATTGGAGTAGTCCATTTAAGAATTGAGTAATTCCGTCAGCGATTTGTTTTAAATGTTAGATTAATCCATTTCCAGATCCAGAAACAGAACTAATACCAGATGCTACTTTTTCCAGAACGGTTCCTACAAATTCAAATGCAGTACCAAAAGCTCTACCGATAGATTTTTAAAAGTACCTTGAATATAAACATTCTCTCAAAGATTTAGTAAAATCTCTAAATTGAAATGTTAGTTGTGTCAATACCGCTGCTGACTCTTTATAAATTTTCCGATCACTTCCCGGAAACCTTCTCGCAAACTAGACAGGAATTTATAACGAATTTAATTGCATTAGTGATACCATCAAATAATGCTTGTTGGACTGCCCATGTCTTTCCATGTTTTCAACATAGCATTTCGATAGTTACCGAGCGAACGTTCCAGTTTCTAGAACGGTATCGAAATATGTTCCTTGGTCGTCTTGTAAAAATGGATTTACAATAGTACCAATATTGGTCCACATTAGCATTTGCTTCTGCAGATCCACCAAGCAAATATTCCCAGATTGAGCCCATCCAGAACCAATCGCTGCAGACAGTATCCACTAATTGTCCAAACGACTTAACTCTGTGGCTGCCAGGCATTTGTTCATCGATAGACATTTCTTCAAAGTCGCAATTAAGACTTCAAGTTAACTCATCCATCTTTCAATGGTCACGGAAAGATTTAGTAGTGTCACAAAGTTTGGCCCATTTTTCTGCCATAGCGGTTAATCGATCTTGGAACGGTTTACCACCCATACCAGCATTTACTACAGAGTTCGAGTCCTGAAGACCTACTCTACCCAGATGCTGGTGCTTGTGATAACTGATACATTGCCATTGATGCTTGTTGGGTGTTTGATCCTGAAGCGGCAGCCAAGTTTGAAATACCTTTTATCGCAGTGGCAGAATCTTCCAATCCAACGCCAGCCGCAGTAAAGGTACCAATATTTCTTGTCATATCCGCGAATGAGGTAAACCGTCTTATCCGCATATTGGTTAAGAATCTTCAATGTTTGAAGTCTTACGCATACGCATTGTTTGGTCTGAATTTTCTATTTCAGTATTTGTCATGATAGTTTTGAATTGATCCGAGCTTATCTTTATACTCAGTCAAACCATCCATAGGTCCTCTAAAGAATTGAGACCCAAATTGTATTGCTCGTTGCATCATATTTCCGAGCACATTACCCATTGCTATATCCATAACGGATAATGAGTTTTGAACAGATGCTGAAGCGTAAGAAAATGCGCTTGTTAGAGGATTGAGATTTATTCCTCAGCTTTTGCATTTAGTTTATCAAATTCCCCAGAGGTTCTCGAAAAATCTGTTACCGTCATCAAATCCTGCTGAATATGCTTTTCAAATGAGCAAAGGAATACCTCCAGTTTTTACTAGTCTTACTAGCAATATCGATGTTCATCTGTTCAATGGATCTTCCAGCACCACTGGTATCCATATTATCAGTATTTCGTTTAAAGATATTTCTAAGACGAGATAATAGGCCATTCGATTTTTCTGTTGAACTTAAATTGCCTGATTCATTTGTATGTCATAGTAACATATCAGCAGCATCCACTTCTTTAGCAAATGCTGCTTTTAGCTTATCTAATGCAGACATTGTGTCTTGAGCATTTTTAGTAAAGCCTTTATTGTCTAAGGTGACTTTGGATTTTTTTCATCAACATATCCTGCCATATTGTCTCCTATTTAATCATTTCTTCTAAAATTTTACCTACGCGAGATGACCATACATCATTTATCGCTTGGGTAATATATGGTCTAGGTGGAACATACCCACCGGTTCCTGTTCCGTGACCATAGTGAATTATTCGAGCGATCGAAAGCTCCTTTGTTAATGTTAGAGTTTGTTATCTCTATAACAATATTGTCACCATTTTTTGATTGACTGTAATCCCAAGAAGAAGCCGTCTTTCCGCTACCAACGGGCGTCGTCTCCGACAATCTATTAGTTAACATCTTAGCCAACTCTTCTGCGGGACCAGAATTCTGTTTCAACAGTACGTTTCAACCAAGCTTCGATATTGTTGAAATCCCCGCTAGATGTTATTTGCATTCCGTTTCTCCTTCTCTTCCATCTTCTTTATACAATCGAGCTTCTTCAGCTCGACGTTGTTCGATGATAGATCTGCTCGTCCATAGCTTCCGTCTTGGACATCTTCTCTGTGAGCTTGTAATGAGTTAACAGTATTTATCAATAAATATCAGCTTGTTTAGATTTCTATTTTCCCATTCAAATGGTGTCCATTAACAGCCATATGAGCATATAGTATCTCTGAGGTAAAACACGGACTGTCGTTGTCCAGCTTTAGACTTCTTTTTACTTTTTAGGTAAGACCGTTGCTGATGGTACATCCTTATAGACATATTGTATGATTCTGTTATACTGATCAACATCCAACCGGTTAAAGTCAAAGTTCTTATCCGTACACATTATCTTAATAAAATCTAAAAAGTTCGTCATCAGTAAGATCCTTGTTATCAAGAAATCTCTTCTTATGTTTTGATTCCCACTCATCTAAATTCTTTAGAGTGTATCGAAATTCTACTTTTTGCTTAGGTCTATCAATGAATCTTTGCTTTTTCTTCATCAAAAAGCGACAAAGAGTCAACTTGATATATAAGAGAAATCGTGTTTCATAGATCATACCTCAATTTAAAAAGCTGATGAGTAATTCCCCATCGGCGAAACGATTAGCCCTTGTTCTAATGCTTGCTTATTAACGAGGTTCGTCCAATCCTTTAATAGATGAAAGAATTCCTTTAACAAATGTTAGCATAGAGGTTTCGTTTTCATGAAGATCTTCGATCAATTGACCAAACGCAAGAGATTGTCCAAATTCATCGCGAACTTCTTTGTTCTTGACGAACCGATCTCCTTCACGTTTACCATAGGCGGAAAGGATAAGATCCTTAAGGAGAGCGTACAAAGCGGTCAAATCTTCGTTCTTTTGAATTTCGTTGATATGAGCTTCAATCTCCTTACCGCCATGTCGTCCTTGGAATTCAATCAGCTCAATACGAGTAAGATTGAAATATTCTTCAGTGGTCACTGGACCGTCAAAACCTTCATAATTGATTTTGCTTTAACATGTAGTTCTCCTATTCGATTAATTATTTAAGCAAGTTGATAACTTCTCTGGTGTAGGAAGTGTAGCGTTTCTCTGTTTCGTCACCATGACTTTAGCAATGAGCTTCTTCCATTTAGTAGCGTCAACTTTAGTGGAATCAACAGTGATTACTGAAGTTGGCTTAAACTCTGGCACATCTACCGGTGTAGAAGTAATTGACCATGATGGATTTGCTGGTTCTGGACTATCAGACACTGTTTGGTGTTGACGTTCAGATGGAGCAGCTTTACATCCATACCACAAGTGAAGTTTTGTACCGTATTCATTGAATTTAACTTCGTTACCAATGATTGATTGGTATGCGAATCCAAATGGACGACGGTTTTGTTGGTGAGCGTTAGCGCCTGCTACGATTTCAGCCATACCCATCACATTGGTCGAATTCTTTAGGTGAGCTAAACGCCTCGATAGTACCTTCGAAGTTTTCTGCACCAGTCAATGAAAGGTATTTAATGTTATCAGCGTATTGGTCATTCGCTTCAGCACCACTTGGAGATTCTTGAACGTTAGTCAAACCATTCCAAGCAACACCTTGGTTGTATGTACCAGTGTCGCCCATAACGAACAAGACCCCTTTGGAAACACCAGTTTCATAAATACGAGAACCAGTTTCAAGATATTTAAGTTCAGCCATTATTTTAATCCTCCTAATAGCTTTTGTGTTATAGTAAGAATTGAGTGATACAAATTATCAATAACATAGTTTGAATCAAATGTAACATTTTGGAATTTCTCCATAATATCTTCAACTACCGGCGAATCTGGTAGTTTCGAGATAACAGTTACCTGATACATGTCTCTATGAAAATACCTAACGTCATCAGCAAACCTAGACTCGGCTTGTCAGAGCTTATAGATGACGCATGGGTATATGATTTTTGTATTTGACGTCGAATTATAGTAGAGAGCGTAGCCGTGTTCTTTAAAAACTTCACGGAGTTTCTATCCAGAAAAATCTCGACGATTTTTAACCATTATAGACTCCTCCTAATGTAATGTGAATTCTTGGTGATTTAATATCGAAAGACTCAACTTTCCATTTAACACCATTTATATTCCACATATTTTAGATTTGCAATGTTGCTCATGAAGAACTTATTAATAACAAGGGAGATTCTGTTGTTGTTTTAGCAAATTATCATTAGTGGATTTGTCGCTCTTTGATTACGCTAAGTCTGACTCAGAAGCTCTCGCGAAACTTCTTGGTCACGACTTTACTCTCGAAAAACGCTGGGCATGTCTTCGCGTCGACTTGATCAAGTTCAAACCCAGCGATGCCCGTTAGCTTCATGATTGAGCCGCCAGGAACTACAGCTGCAGCTTCTTTAGGGTGTGAAAGTGCACAGCCGCTTTAGCACGTACAAGAGCACCTGAAAGACGAGCTTCAATCAAGTATTTCTGCTTTGTTGTAGTCGATATCGAAGTCTTCGAATGAAGTCACTTGACGCCTATGCGTTTGTGCCTGCTTGGTAGTCTGCCAAGTTAACCATGATCATTTCATCTTCCTTCAAGAAGTTGGTTTCAACGATTTCTTTAACACCAAACAGTGAAGCGAGGTATTCTGTAGTAACGAGGTTGTTGTCCACCGAATACCCATTGTTCGTTCTTGTTACGCAAGAATCGAAGTTTAACCAAGAATGTTGGGTTTACATACAGGGTTGGAGTTCCTGAACCGTGCATCTTAGTCTTTTTGGTTAGCGACAGTTTTCGAAGATATCAAGCAATACTTTAGAGTCGTGATTTGGTCTTGATTGTATAGAAGTCGTCGTCTTTGAGAGATTGGACGAATCTTAGTTTTCATCGATCTTGTCTTGTGAACCAGTAGCACGTCCGTCTAGCAAAGATTGCTGAGCGATTTCATCGTTCGGTTTCATACGCATTTCTTGTTGGAAGAAAGCAGCAACATTCAATTGTTGACCCATGTCGATAGCATCATCACGGTCGATTGATTGTTTCTTGTAAATTGTCTTAGGATCTGTCTTACGAGTAAGGAAAAGAAATGATTTTGTTCTTTCTTTTGGTTACCCTTTGATGTAACCTTTTCGCACGAAGTTTTTCTTCAGAAAGGTCTGACAGATCGGACATGATAGACTTAACAAAAGCTGTAGGTACTTTTGTAACAGCCCGAGAATATGTTCAGTAGCAGTGTTGTTAGAGTAGATTAGCTATGTACTCCACCGCCAGTAAGAGTGTGTTCTGGGAACAACAATTGCAACGTTGTTCATTGAATGTTTCAGTTCGTCTTGTCCCAATTCAGCGAGAACGTGAGAAACTTTGCGACCTGATTGTTTAGCTAACTCCATAGCATGAGTAAGTTGATCTTTGATAGTAGCAGCTTGGTTATGGTGAGAGTATCACCTTCGAAAGCGTTAAAATGCATTAACTTTTTCTCCTTCATTGTCGTTTTGTTCTGATTTCTGAGTCATCGTCTCCTTCTTCATCGATGTCCTCTTCTTGAGCAGCAAGTTCACATTTCATCTAGAACTTGTTCTGCAGCAGCTTCCACGCGCTTTCAGCAGCGGCGTCAACGATAAAGTGCGACTGCTTCTGTTGTTCTGGAGATAATGTCTCAAGAACAGCCATCGAGTTCTGCAGCAGCTTGACCTTCATCAGCATGCTGAATGCGATCTAGCAGTGATGGTTTATCCTTCTGATCTTGAAGAATGATATCTCGAGCAGAATGGATGATTTCATTAGATTCCATAATGATGGTTTCCTTCCTCAGGATTTTTCGGAATGTCGAATGACTTCCTGTAATTACAACACCAGGATTTGCCCGGCAATTACTGATGATACTTCATAGATATTACCAGAGATAACGTCATTGATGGTGTGCGCTTAATGCGGTTAGCTCTAATCGACATTGACATGACATCTCCATGTAGTACCAACTCTTTAGCAGCTTCAGCATTTTGGTGTAGAGTTGAAATACCCTTCACAATACATACCTTCACTGTCTTGATGGAGTATTGCGTAGCCAATGACGTTTTTCTGGGGGTGCTAGGATCATGCGACCAAACTAGCGGAACCTTTTACCGTCATTATCCTCGAAAGCTCTATGTCTGATAGTGACTCCATCGGTACAACGTAAATCATTTCGTGTTGCATAGCCGGCGAAGTCATAAGCTGGATGAGTTCCCATGTGTGTCCTCCTATTTTATTTGCTTGGATTTTGAAGTTTCTTACTGTTCTTCAGGAGGATAGTAACCCTCTTCAGTTTCAGCATAATCCTTCAGGGGACTCAGCAGACCCAGGCAAAGAATACGCTTGATTAGAATCCGCTATGTTACGGTTATATGGTTCATTAGCCAAAGGATTGGATGATGGGCCATAACTACATAGCACAGAATTCGATTAGGCGTGAGAATAGAATTTCGAAAGAGTGTATCACTGATGGTTGCTAGCTGTTCAGTAGGAACAAGTTTGAAATGGATCAGTATATGTCATATACGATGACCTTGGGTGTATCCTGTTTTAGTGATATACTTTCTTTGGAATTCTTCTTGTATTCTTTTTAGTAATCGGCTCAATAGTACGTATATGTTTTGCATTTCCAAGCGGACGAGTACCATTAAATACGTTCTTTGTTAAACGATTTGATTGAGAAGTTCTCTGTTAAGTATTTGATCTCCTCCATAAGAGTAGAAGAAATTTGTCTTGTTAACTGAGTGATCTTCTCTTCGGACGAAATGTATGCAATACCAAGATTCGAATCTTTTAGCTGATTTTCAATCGCTTTAATACGATTTTCGGCTTGGTCTTTGTAAACATCTGCGCCTGAGTAGGATATGGTAATTTGGAGAATCGTGTTCAAACGATTGATACCAACTCCAAATCCTGTTTGTCCAAAATTGATAACTTTTTGGATCAATCGATCCATAGTCGGATTTTCATTTCCGAGAGTGGGTTTAAAGGATTCTCAATAATCGCTACCATTTTTCAGGCACAATTATTTCAGAGAAGTCTCCTTTGTTTTTCGTTATACTCGAACACGTATTCTGTGGGATGCATTCGAGAACCTTTCCCACCCTCATAGATGAGATATTATACGAATCAGACGTACTGGGATCTATATCAGCAGTCATAGGAACCACAGCAACTACACCCTCATCAAATAGGAGAATACTAGGTCATGGAAAAAGTCCGTACTAGTCTGGTCAATATTAGCTTCTACTTCAAACAAACGTTGTAAACTAGATGTTTGAACAATTTGATTTTCAGTAGAGTCGTCGAGTACCATAATTTACGATCTTGACATGCTGATATGTTACCATTGAAGCATCCACCGTAATCCTATTAAAAGATCATTGATGCGATCGAAGATCGTTTATATGTCCTTTTGTGGGAATTGTACTATTCGGATTTAACTGCTCGCGGTTCAAAGGTTTTGCTGATACTTAGGATCGGTTTCCTAAGACTGGGTTCGTTTTGGCTTCTTTGCAAACATACTCTAAGCCATGTCTGACGTTATCCATCATTCCCATATTGCTCCTTCGTTGCGATTTAGTCAAAATAGATCTCTGTGGCGTTGCACGCCACCCAAGCATCTATTAAGGCAGCTACAGTTTATCGATCTTCCCGGATGCTCCGTCTAGATAATTTGTAGTTACCATTGTTGTCTTGAAGTGCGACAGCGTTACCCATCGCAAACTTCATTAGTTCTTCATCGAATATTAACATTCGATTTGAAGCTAGATTTTTAAGTTCGCCCATAGGTACACTTTCGGTTTTAGCGCCTTGAATAACCTTTTTCGATACCGAATTCACTCATTATCTCGAATCCATCGTTGTACGAAGTCTCGAGAATTGTATGAGGTCATAACCAAGAGTATAAACCACATATTTATGTTCCAAAAATGAAGTCATAAAGGTCAGTCGTATACTCTGTTCATATCTAAAAAGTACTCCAGGGATAACAACTGGTGTACCTTCTACTATCAATTCGTCGATTTATTACGCATGGCAGCAGTGAGTTTTCTTTAATTTGGCTTCGGATCATAAGATTTGGTTTAACACCAAATCTACCATAGCTAATTGGAAACAGGGAATGTGAAAGGCACGAAGTCATCCCTTGAGATAAGTCGGCGCCCATTGAGCAGACAGAGACCATCGAAGTTTTGAGGTCTGTGTAATTCTGTTTCTTCATAGACAAAGAAATATGTGAAACCTTCAACTGGAATGCCGAACCTTTTAGCGAGGATATCGGCTCTTGTTGCCGGTTGAGTCTCTGCACGTTCAACATCGGCTTGATAAGTTTCATAAGAAACAGTCACACCGAGGTTAGGATTTGCTTTAAGCCAGGTCTCTGGATACGGAACCTCACGAACATCGTCCAAACGATAGTACCATATAGATACATGAGGATTGTTGTATCGACTTCTAGTATGTCCATTAACTCCATTTTGATTGTATCCCACACCATTCCGGGCTGTACCTTCTGATGAAGTAGCGACAATCAAATAGTTGGTGTTCTTGGACGCCCTTGATTCTATAGGACCTATAACGTCTTCACGAATCTCTCCTGAGAGCCATTCATCTACAGAGGCATACTTACAACGCAAACCTTGAAGTCTATCGGTAGACATAGGTCTGACTTCCAATAAACTGTTTGTGGCAAAGTTCTCTATACCCTTCTTCGTACTACTTAGCAACTGTTTCTGTTGCATATTACCTGTCATCTTAGACCCTTCGACCATATATCTGATCAATGGACCTTTTGCTCGAGACAAGGCGGTACAGAATAGGGGCCATAATTTCTTTCAGCCTGTTTCATTGTTGGTGCTGTGACTATCTGGTGAGTAGTCGACAGGGTCAATCAATACATATATGTCTGTAAGAACGTAGAATACAATGATTTCGCAGCACCACGTCCGACTATATGAATTGTTTCCTCGTTAGTCTTTTTCATTCTTTTGCGCATTTCCCATCTACCCGTCTTAGGGTTAAACACGCGGTCATTGCTTTCGTAATACCAAGCCAAAGCATCTTCGGCCCATACACGAAAATGATGGTAACAATGTAACATCACTACCATCAGTTAGAGTCATTTCATCCTCGCAAAAATCGAACAAAGCCCTCAATAGCTGATCATCATAGAAATAATCCGGAGACTCAATCAGGAAATCGATTCGATTCATTTGTAATGATATCCATCGATTGACTGGGATCTCACCTCTCAAGACTTGTTCTTTGAATTTGCTATATTCCTGAGGATATGCTTTGTTAGATAACACTCAGACTAATACCTCTTACTAAATTACGTGTTCATCAAGTATTGATACCTTTAGCAATAGTTCTCACAGCGTCAGGATTTTTCTTTAAGATACAAGTTCCTTCTTTTATCGCAAGTCTGCGAGTATCTTTAATTGTATCGGTAATTAGCGTCTTACCAATATCCTTAGCAAAGCTATTATTGTTCTTAGGTTTCTCATGGATCTTGGTCGTACGTTTAACTTGCTCTGCTAAGTCATTTTCTAAACGTAGTCTATCGACAGCACGTTTTAGATCTCTATCAGAGATGCTAGCTCGTTGCGCATATTTATGCTTCCACTGACTGGTACGAGCTTTTACTGACTTTAGCATCAACTTTACGTTGTTTTCGTCGAGCTAGACGTTCGCGAACACGTCTAAAACCCCATTTCATTCCTTTTACTCCAAAGTGCTCAATGATTTCTTCGGAACTTCCGGATTGAACGGCGTGTAACACTTCATCAAGGTTCATATGAATTGTGCCGCTCCTTTTGCATAGTGATACGAACTGCAGTCCGATCACGAGATTTTTCTAATGAGGTTAAAACTGATCCACGGGTGGATCAAACACGATTCGCAAGCTCAAGTTTATAAATGTCTTAACTAACCGAAGTAGGTTAGTATCATTAACCTTAAGCAATTGTTCGTATTTTGAATCTTTGGTAAGGACGAAGTCCTCCTTGACATAAGTCAGCTGCGACAGTTCACCGATTAGTCCATCTAGTTCTAATAGTAAACGATCATCGAAACCATCGTCCTCAGCAACCGCAAAATCCAGAGTTTCTTTAACCTCAGATAAGATGGTTGTTTCTGACATTCGTCACCTCACCATAAGTTTGTGTCTCCAGGTTTTCTTTCAACTAACTCTTCAACCCTTCTACCGTAATGGATGATGTTATGCGTCTCTATGGACGTCGAAATTAGTAAATCCGGGTTTAAAAGTAAGTCTTCATTCCAATCTAGTATATCATCTTCAACCAAAGGAATCATATGATGAACTATAATTGGTCCCTCGATAGGAACTCCTGGACAACCCAAGTCATAACCCATATCTCTGGCAATAATTTCTTCACGAAGATTACGCCACATCCTTGACTTATAAAATGGTTGAAAACTGTCGAGGGGATACATAGCCCTTATCAAACAAAGATAGGTAATTCAATCGATCACCCCCATTCTTTGTAGGGCAGCCATGTCGTTATATGATAAATTCAGATCATCACGGTAAGAATACATTTCTCAGTCGAATGTATCTGACGGGGCATAACCTCGAAGTGCATTAAGAACCTCCTCACTATCTCCTCGACCTTTAACCTCAGTTTCTATTTGAGAAACCTTACTTGCGTTAAGTTTGTTCTTAGATCTAAGATTTTCAAGCGCCAACTCGTTTTCCACAGTACCATATCGTAACAATACGTTTAAAAGTACTTGGAGCAATAGTTCCAACACGAAGTTGTTCTTCTGCTAAATCTACAGCTAACGTTGTAAGTTGGTTCACTACGACCTTCTGGCGTAGCCGCTTTCTTTAGTTCAGGAATTTCTTTCTTTCTCCGAGGCATATATTATCCCTCCTTGTTAAGTTTACCCTGAAGCTTACGCAATTCGGCTACAGCGTTTTCGATATAGTCTTCTGTGATCTTCAGTCAACTTGATACCTACTTCCTTAGCATAGGTAGCAAGCTTACGAAGAGCTTCGGCTTTCTTGTCAGCATTATTGACAAGTTTAAGCTGCTCGAGACTTGTAACGATGATTAGTGTGCGATCTGCCAAGTTGATAAGGTTACGGTTGTGGGTAATAGTACCAACATAACGAACCAATTGGATAACAACTGGGGCCACGATAATCAGTAAGGTAATGTAATTAACAATATCATTGACTGTCATTGTCTAGACCTCTTCCTTCTTGTCTTTTTTCTTCCACATAATCATGAACAACACGACTAACATATGAATTATATCCTTTCGATGAGTAGGTATCATACAAAGCTAATACCTCTTGAACGGATAATCTATCGAATGTATACCCGTGATTATTTGTATTCGTAAAAGTTCTCGCTCAGTATCCTTTTGGTACTTCTCTACTGAAGTTGTTAAGTTCTGAATGGATGCTTTTAGACCTGCTAGTTCATCATTTTGCGTTTTCTCCAAATTAGCCCATAATTTTTTGAACACTTTTGTGCCAAAACCTATGATGCTTCCTCCTATACCAATATAAAACCCTATCTGCGTTAACACTTCAGGAGATAGTACCCACTTCATTAGTTCTATGAAGTGATCTTGTACCGTGTTCGGCATTACTTTGATCTCCTTGTTGAATAGTTTGACCACAAAGACAATTTCAGGATACTGAGCGAGAACTTTTACGAATACAATAATCTGGGTATACATTCGGATAGATTATCCGTTCCAGAGTATTAACTGTGTTTCTCATCCCGAGGATATAATTCATATGTTAGTCGTGTTGTTCCTGATATGTGGAAGAAAAAGACAAGCATCTATA
>BNJU01004209.1_pt1 | contig 42609 bp, 79 predicted proteins | sample 8539281 | NCBI WGS metagenome assembly BNJU01 (sample SAMD00202456, study PRJDB9452) | human saliva metagenome | isolation source: human saliva | place: Japan
CAAAATCCTATCGCATCGATTTCCGCCCTTGACGTGAATGAAGACAAGCCCTTTCACCTCAAGAAAAAGGACACCTTCTGTTTTCGAAAGTGTCGAAGAATAAAAAAATAGTTTATCAGATACTGTGTTAATTGAATGTCAAAAGCTAGATATAGCAAGGGCTCTTGCAGCTATCTTTTATCATTCGTCTACATTTTGTCTACAAAATACCTTGTCTACAGGATTTTTATTCACGAGATTAGCGGTCTCTCTTTTCATGGCTTCCGTATCATGGGTATATAGATCTTGGGTGATGGTGGCGCTGGCATGCCCTAGACAGGGCAGCTACGTCAACAGGGTTTTGCACCGGCTTCTATGAGGCGGGTAGCGTGGGTATGGCGCAGACTGTGATGGTTGGTATCATGCTTTTGCAGGGCATGCATATAGGCAAGCCGGTTGACGGGGGCACCGTGCTTGCCGGTTGCTACGAGTTCCCGGCGGATACCGCCCGCAGGAGGTGGGTCGGTGATGGGCAGGACCTTTACAGCGCCCTCGACCTCGTAGACGGCGTGATACTTCCTACCGTCTTTTATCTGTTCTTCGTTCTGGCACTTTCGCCATGCCTGCAGGGCGGTGATGGCTTTTTTGCGGCAGCAGGATTTCCCGAATACTGGTGGCTGTCTTGGGCAGCCCGAAGTAGCAGACTTTGTTCTCTTGATGCAGCTGACGGCGGATGAAGATAGCACCGCGCACAAGGTCAACGTCTTGCCATGTCAGCTCCCAAGGCTTCACCGATACGCAGTCCGGCATAGATGCCGAGAATAAGCGGTATATGGAATCGGTGCGATACGGGGTAGTCGGTGAGCAGGGTTTGAATTTCTGCTGAGGTTAGGACGCGGCGCTTTATCTTTGGGGTGGCGTCCATCTTGGGCAGTTTGACATAGCGACAAGGGTTGTCAGAAATGATCTCGGAGGGATAGACGGCGTAGTGTAGGATCGTGGAGAGAATGCGAGCGGTGAGGGGTAACGGTATTTTTAGGTCGGTTTCAGCTAGAGCGCGATAGAGGGGCGTCGATATGGCGCGGGCGGATGTCTTGCAGGTACATTGTGCCCTAGGGTGCGGCGCTATATGTTTTTTTGTAGTATTGATGGTAGGTTTTCGCGGTGCTGGGGCGCAGGGACTTCTTGACGACATTCGCAAACCATGAGTGAAAGAAGTCGTTTAGCGTGACGCGCTCGGAGGTGATGCCGATATTGCCATGTTTCCAGTCAACAAAGGCGGTCATACCGGCTTCGTAAGCGGCTTCTTTGGTAGGAAAGCCGCCTTTTTCTTTCATGCGGCGCGGGCTTTTTGGATGTCGAAACTATAAGAATAGGTCTTCCCGCGCTTTCTGACGCGGACTTTAGCCATGGGGACACCCCTTTCTTTAGCTCCAGTCGACGCTATCATGTGGGACGGTTTCGCCGCGCTGAAGTTCTTCCATAGCGATTTTATGGATGTTCACATCGTCTTTTGTTGCGTATTCGTCTCGTCCAAAAGCGCCTGAGGGTTCCTAATCGCTTGTTTGACGCATTGTCTTGTCGGTTTATCCATGGTTCTGATTGCCTTTCGGTGGCTTTTACGTATAAAACTTCCATAGGGCTAACACCTCTTTTCTTTAGATCCAGTCAGTGCTATCATTTGTCGGTTTCGTCATTTTTCCGTGTTACTATGCTGTTGTAGCCACTCGGAAAGTTTAGTTGCAGTCATACTACCATCCGCAACGGCAAGAATGACGGTTTCACTTCGTTAATATCATAGTGCAAGCGAATATTATTAACGCCAAGATAGACAAGCATACTGTGAAGTGCAGTGCGCTTATTTCCGTCGCAGAATGGATGATTTTTTGCTAGTCCATAGCATAGACAAGCGGCTTTTTCATAGATACTAGGGTAGAGGTCACATCCTCCAAAGGTTTGAAAAGGGTGCATGGACGGCAGATTCTAGCAATCCTTGGTCATGAATCCTTTCCCCATTACAAATATTTTTCTCCAATTCGGCATGAAAGGAAAGAATGTCGTTAAGAAGAAATTGTATTACTGTGACCGTAGTACTCATTTATTTTTCTAGATTCTTGTACAGCTGATAATTTTCTTTTTAGGATGCGGGCGGATACTTCACGTATCTTTCGCGCAAGAGCGGGGATTGTTTTGGCTGGTCTGCACAATTGGCGATGCAGTGCTTGGCTTTGTGTTTTGTACCGTTGTGTTCATATTAATTTCCTGTCTTATCTTTATCTTATCTTTTTGTAATCATCAGTTGACTTTTTCAAGTAAAAGCCTGCTGTAACACTTTTGAGAGTTAATCCCTTTGGAAAGGGCGCGTTCGTTTAGCCATTCAGGGATCGTCAAGGTTTTCTTAATGGAGCGTGTGTTCTTTGCAAGATCAACATCAATACGAATGAGTGAAGGATAGCTGCTTTTTGTGATAGCAAGCTGATTCATCGGTGTGGGTTTTGGGAGTGTGTCCCCGCGTTCAAGGGATTCAACCAGTTCACATTCTAAGGCTTCGCCTGCCTCGGCGAGCAGATCACTGACAGAATCGCTGAATGTCTGACAGCCCGGCAAGTCGGGGAACTCCGCCCATACGCCGTCTACGTCTTCATGGATGATGGCGGGATATACGTACAACATGACGCTGCCTCCTATCTTTAGTAGTATGGAAACGGGACTTATTTCAGTCCCGTCCTTTTTAGTATCGAATTTAGAAGACCCGTAGGAACATCTTTACCGTGGACTGGTATGATTTCCGACCGGTTCCCTTTTCGCAGTTTATGATGACTGCCTTTTACATGAACTTCTTGCCAACCGTTTTTTAACAGAAGATGCAGCAAGTCTTTATCACGCATGGATTCTACCCCTCGCTGACTGGTATTTCTTAGGCAGGTATTTTCCCTATGCTAGAGCGCGGTCGAAACTCTGGAGCCAAGAAGTCAACAACGGCGCGGTATTGCCGTTATCCCTCGGCAGGGTATTTTTTTCCGTGACGGTACTTTTAAAGGGCTGCTAGGGGTGAGTTAGGGGCTTATAGCGAACTTCTACAACTTTACCTAAAATCTGAATGGGCAGGTCTTTGATTTCTTGGTTGGAGTAGAAATGCGGCTCGTATACGGTGGTATTGGTAGCAACAAGGGTGATACCGTCTTTCTGTTTTTTCACGCGCTTAACGGTGGCTTCTTCACCGCCGACAAGGACGACAGCAATATCACCACTATCAACATCGGGCTGCTGGCGAATGATCACAGTATCCCCGGCTAGGATTCTCAGCTCCATGGAACGACTGCAGACACGCAGCGCAAAAACACGTACTACCAGCGGCAAGCTTTTTCAGGGATTTCTTCCCAACCAATGATTTCTTCTATCGCTCCGATGGGGTTACCCGCAGCGACACGCCCTAAAATAGGAATACGGATAGTCTTTTCTTTAGAGGGGGAGGCGGGCGGCGCAATAATCTCTTTATCTTCTCCCATCAATTCGCTAGGTGAAACGTGTAAAGCTTTTGCAACAGTAACTAGCTTCGATTGTGTGATGTCGTTAATCCCCATTTCTATTTTTGTTTATGGAGCTTCTTGACTTAAAACCAACCAATCTTGCAAGTTCATCTTGAGACATTCCTTTTTCTTCTCGAATTCGCCTGATATTGCGATAAAGCTCTAGCATGATGATTATTCCTCCTCTCCCTTTTTTTACTTTTTGATTACTATATCTATATAATACATTTTTATTGATGTGAAATCAACATTTATTTATAAAATTTAAATAAAACTGTTGACAATAAATTGACAAAAATGTTATACTAGCCATTGTAGATAATTAATCTACAATGGCGAAAGGGGAAATATGATTATGACGGATGCGTTAGAGTTAGATTATGCAATTAAGAAGTCGGGGCTGAGATCGTCAAAGTGTAGCTAAAAATTTTTAGGAATTTCTATGATGGCTTTGTTTAACAAGATTCATAATCGTTCAGAATTCAAAAGCAAGTGAAAATTGTAAAAACTAAAAGCAGGCATTGAATCTCAGTAATGAGCAGAGAGATAGATTTTTTGCTCATTTTGTAGATACCAAATCCACAAAAGCTTAGTTAATAAGTAAAATTTGCACTTTGTTGAACTTAACTCAACATATAGAGCAAAATTAGAAGGAGGAAGGCAAGATGAAAGTGATCACCATAGCGAATCAGTCCAAGGCTGTGATGCGCGGCAAGGTGGCTGAGGATTTCAAAAAGCGTCAGGCGCTTTTGCAGAAACAGCGGCGATTGACGGCGGAGGAAAAAGGGAAGTCGGGCAATTCGGAATTGCGTTCGGTGCAGAGAGAGGGGAAAGAGAAGATGCGTGAATTACAGATTTTTTTGAAAAATGCAGAGTTTGGGAAGATCCGGACAACCGTTATCGACGGCGAGCCGTGGTTTGTTGGAAACGATGTTGCGACGGCGCTCGGGTATAGTAATCCACAAAAAGCAATTCGTGATCATGTTGACGAGGAAGATAGGACTAAAGATATGGAGTCGCGTTTCGCGACCCCATCCATCAAGGACAGTCTCGGGCGTGAGCAATACCCCGTTTACATCAACGAATCTGGTGTATACGCGCTGGTGTTTGGCTCGAAGTTACCGACGGCTAGGGGCGTTCAAACGTTGGGTGACACGCGAGGTATTACCCGCGATCCGCAAGACGGGCAGTTATCACGCCTCCGGCAGTTATATGATTGATGACCCGATTGAACGGGCAAGGGCTTGGATTCGGGAGCAGGAAGAACGCAAGCAGTTAGCGGCGGCGAATGCCGCGATGCAGCCAGCTCTCTTTGCAGATGCAGTAAGCGCTTCTGAAACGTCAATTCTTATCGGCGGGCTGGCGAAGTTGATCAAGCAAAACGGGGTAGACATCGGGCAGAAACGGTTGTTCGACTGGCTGAGGAACACGGCTTCTTGATTAAGAACGGCACGGATAAGAATATGCCGACACAACGTGCGATGGAACGAGGGCTCTTTTGAGGTGAAGGAAGGAGCTTCGTTGATGGCAACAGGGTGAATCGGATTACACGCACGACGAAGGTTACGGGGAAAGGGCAAATTTACTTTGTGAATCGGTTTTTGAAAGCGGCCGAGGTGAAACTGTGACAGTCAACACGGATTTGCTGAAAGCGAAACTAAAGTATCACCGACATACATATCAAGCAGCTGCAGGCGCCATCGGTATGAATCGAGATACATTTGCTCGGCATATTGGCGGCGGCGTGTTCACCATTGCACAAGTACAAGGGTTGATGCAGTTCATCCCGCTGTCAACGGAAGAGATGCTTGAAATATTTTTCTCAAGAGAGGAGAAAGGCAAATGGCAGAGCTAACGAAGGAAGAGATCACGTCGCTGGCGGATGCTTTACAGCACGGGGTGCTGGCGGTGCAGCGAAAGCAGGCGGCGCAGATGCTCGGGTATCACTGAGTATTTTTGACCGGCTGGATATTCCCTTTATCTATTATTTGGATCGCCTATCGCTGAAACGGTGGCGGGTATCGGATTTGAAAGCATTTGTGGACGAACAGGCGGTAGGGCGAAGGAAGGATGTGAAGGATGGGACTAAAGGCATGGGGTGCCAAAACGACACCCCATCGGAAGACTGAGGCGAATTTGAAAGCTGAAAATTCAGCGCTCAGAATGAACAATTTAGTTGCTGAAAAATCAGCAGCTAAATATTTAATGGAAATCTGGCAGCCGAAAATTCGGCAGCCAAACATCTGTAGAGGGGTCAAAGCCCAAAATTGGGCGCTGATAGGAAAGAACCGTAGGAACTGCGGGGATAGCCTAGGAAATGAGTTTTCGTTAGAGAACTGTCACTAGGAACCCTGCGACTTTAGTCGTAGGAGGTTCAGAGGAAGGAGAAACAAAATGGAAGAGGTAAAGATCTTTGAAAATGCTACGTTCGGCAAGGTGCGGACAGTCGTTATTGATGGGGAAGTATGGTTCATTGGAAACGATGTTGCGACGGCGCTCGGGTATAGTAATCCGCCAAAAGCAATTCATGATCATGTGGATGAGGAAGATAAAAATACTATAACGATTCGTTATGGTATTCAGGGGAATCCTAACATGACGGTCATCAATGAATCTGGCGTTTATAGCCTTGTCTTCAGTTCGAGACTTCCGACGGCAAAAGCATTCAAACGTTGGGTGACGAGCGAAATTCTCCCCGCGATTCGTAAAACGGGACGCTACGAAATGCCGCTGACACCAGAAGAGGAGATGGCGCGAGGGCTTCGGGCGGCGGAGAAGGTGCTTGCTCGGACGCAGCTAGAACTGACGCAGGCAAAACAGATGGTCAGCGAGCTAAAGCCGAAAGCGACCTATTACGATCTAGTCCTTCAGAACAAATCAACGCTCTCGGTGACGAAGATTGCGAAGGATTACGGCAAGTCAGCGAAATGGATGAACGCCAAGCTGCACGATTACGGGGTGCAGTTCAAGCAGGGCGACCAGTGGTTCCTATATCAGGACTATGCAAAGCTCGGCTACACGCAGAGCACAACGCACGTGATCGACGACGAACATAGCCGCATGATGACGAAGTGGACGCAGAAGGGCGGCTGTTCATCTACGAGACGCTGAAAGCACACGGGATTCTCCCGCTGATTGAAACGCCGCTGGTGATGGATGGCGCGGGGTCAGTACAGCTGAGCGAATGAAAGGAGAATGAACATGAAAAAGAGGATTGGCAAGCGCCGCTTAAATAAGAAAATTCGCCGGGCGCTGGAGATTATCGCGGATGTGTTGGGTGTCATTGCCTTTTGGGCGCTGGTGTACATCCTCATCATCGTGTACGGCTGAGGAGGGAACAATGATACTCGGGGAGGGCAGGCGCCCGCTGTATGGGCTGCTTGCGTTTGGTCTGGCAGGGGCTATGGGGTTCCTGCTGGGGGGTGTTGGTGGGGCTTTTGCTAGCGAGATAGGAGGAAAACGATGAATCAGGAAGAGGCATTAGCCATTGTCAAGGCACGTGTGGAACTGTTTACCGATGCAGACAGGCGCGGGCAGCTAACGGAAGACGCGATGCGTTATGCGCCGACACTGGCAGAGATTATGGAGGGACTGCATGGCTATGAACACACTACCGAAAGGATGTAACCCCGGCAAGGGCTGTTTTACTTGCCCATATCCGGATTGCATTAATCCGGATAGTTTCCGGCTCTCAAAAGAGGAAAGGGGGATGTTGAAATGTGGGTGGACAATACCCAGGGCAATACAACTTAAACGTGAATATAAACGAGCATATTACAGGCAACATCGCCAAGAGATCCTAAAAGTATAAACGAGCGTATTGTCAGCAACATCGCCAAGAGATCCTAAAGCGTCGACAAGCGTATCGTCAGCGACATCGCCAAGAGGTTCTAGAGTATCAACGAGCATATTACAGGCAACGTCGCCAAGAGATCCTAGAACGCAAACAAGAGTATTACAGGCGACATCGCCAAGAGCTTCTAGAATATCAACGAGCGTATTACAGGGAACATCGCCAAGAGATTCTAGAAGCTCAACGAAAAGCGCCGTCAAAAGCGCCGCCAAGAAAGTATGGACGAATAGGAAAAAGCCTCACGGCAAAACGTGAGGCAAGGTGAAAGAATCTCTTGAAAGGATTCATCTTTGTTCATTATAGCACAATGAACGGAAGTTAGGAAGGAAGAAAGAAAAATGTTTGAAGGGAAAATGCCAAAACGCCTACCGAAAGAATTAGAACAGGCGATTCTAAGTATCCAAAAGACTACGAGGGGCTCAAATCATTCACAAGGAATTTAAGCGCTATTTTTCGTGGAGCGCAATACCGTATCACAATGGCGGACAGAATAGGTTTCTATACGATCCATTGCAACCTGTCCATCGACGCTAACAAAAAAAGTGGCAGAAAGGGTTGAGTTTCATCATACAAATTGGCGTTTCCTGTCGGAGGAAATCGTCAACTGGGCTCCATATAAGACCTACGCTATTACGACGGAAATGCTAGGTCAGTTCAGGGAAGTAATAAAAACAAAAATGGAACAGTTTGTAGAAGAAAACATGAAGGCGGAACAGCTTGAGGAAAAAGAAGTAAAGGCGGAATCGCTTGCAAAGGAGTTTACAGAAAAATTAATAGGAGCGATGAACGAAGAACTGTATGTAAGAGCTAAAAAAAGCGTATTCAAACATAGCGAATGCTAACATGGCAACAGCAAAAGAGGCGCAAGACGAAATGGAACAGAAAGGAGTGAATCTCCTTTGGAATCTCATTTAAAGACAAAACGACATCTAAGCCCCGCACCGCAAAGCGTTCCTAGATGTGATCGATGCCGATTCCCGTATATTTTTGCTTATCGCCGTCTTCGCGTTTGCTGTCGGGTTTCTCATCGGATGTTATGCGGGCATTTGTCTCGCATAGGGTTAGGAGGCTCATCATGGGCGGGCGAAAGAAATGTATTTGCACACCGGGGGAGCAGTGTTTTCACTGCCCCTACCCCGAATGCTGCGCCAACGGCAAGGCGCAAAGCGATTGGGAATCAGAAATTTATGCAAAATTTGTTCCTATGGGCGCGGACGCAGGCGGTGCTTGTATGTAAAGGAAAGGGAGAAAGAAAATGAAGGTACCAAAACGTTTACCGAAAAGCTTTGCTGAGGTCTCTGGCGACCGCGAAGAGGCGGGGAGGAGTGGTTTTGGAAGTTAAGATGATGCGGCACTATGTCGGGGTTTTGTTTGAGGCAGCCGCAGCGAGCCATTACGGCTTCACCACGATGGCATGCAGGCTCTACATTGATATCAACGGGATCATTCGCGAGGAGACGAATGTACACGAGCGAAAGTGGGACGTGATAGAAAAAGGGGCTTGCGGTACGAGATGCACAGGTTCGGGCATGGGGAATGCCGGGGCACGATGCAGACTGGCTGAAAGGAGCAGAAATGAAAGCGCGGCTGTTTGAATTGGCGGATGCCTATAATCGTTTGTTTGATTTGGCACTGGACGAAAACGTTGACCTCGCCGCCGTAGAGGAAGGTTTACAGGCGGTAGAAGGGGCGATGGAGGAGAAAGTAAAGAACTGTATCGGGCTTCTTCGGGAGCTTGAGGCGCGGCGGGCGGCGTTCCGTCATGAGGCGGAGCGGCTGACCAAGCAGGCGCGTTTCCTAGACAACCGTATCAAGGGGATTCAGGGATGTGCGTACAGGCGCTGGATGCCGCCGGCAAACGGAAGGTGATAACAGATTACGGGACAATGCGGGTACAGAACAACCCGCCGGCGCTCTCGTATGACGAAGGGGCGCTGGCGCGGAATGGTTTGACGAGATACCCGCACGGCGCGCAGTAGCAAAGGAACGCTTGAAAGCGGCGCTGAAAGCGGGCGAACAGGTACCGGGAGCGCAGCTTGTACAGGGGCGCGGGCTTCGGATCCAATAGGAGGCAATCATGAAGAAAGATAGCCTGTATGCAGCACTGGCGGCGGTACAAGGGGCGCTGAAGTGCACGAAGGGACAGTACAACAGCTTCGGCGAGTTTAAGTACCGCAGTGCAGAAGACATCTTGAGGCGGTCAGCCGTTACTGACAAAGTACGGTCTGTATTTGCGCTCTCGGACGAGGTTCTTCTAGTCGGTGACCGGTACTACATCCAAGCGACGGCAACGGCGATCGAGACGGCAACAGGGGCGCAGGAGAGCGCCTCGGCGCTTGCCCGGGAGCCGGAAGAGAAGAAGAAGTTAGGCGCTTCGCAGGTCACGGGGATGGCGTCATCGTATGCACGCAAGTACGCGCTGGCGGGCTCTTCGGGATTGACGATGCCAGGATGCAGACGCTTACCCGGCAGAGGAGCCGCCGGATTATGTCGGGCTGCTGAAACGCGAGGTTTCGCGTCTGGGGCTTTCTTGGGCGGAAGTTAAGGCAGAGGGTTCAGGGAAGGTTTGAAAAGACGAGCCTGAAGGAACTGACGCCGCTGGAGTGGACGCGGCTGATTGAGATCTATCAGGAAAGGACGAACGAATATGTTTAAGAAACCAGAGGGATATGACGAGGCAACGGCAACGGCGGAGACCACGCCGCAGCTTCCAGCAGGCGGCTACATCTGTGCGGTAATAGTGGCGGAGGTGCGCAAGTCAAGGCGCGGTGCTGAGATGCTGGTGCTCTCGGTGGATGTGGCAGCGGCCGCTATGCAGGGCATTTCAAGCGGCGCAAGTCGGCGTTTCAGCTGGACTTCTGGCCGGGCAATGCAAAGATCTCATCAGGTACTGGAAGGGCGGAGCGTTGCGATGTTCAAACGGCTGGTGGAAGACTTTGAGGCAAGCAATCCGGACTGGCAACTGACCTGGGACGCAAGCGGGGCATTCGACGAACAGAAATTTGTCGGGCTAACGCTTGGGTGTTTGTTCCGTGAAGAGGAGTACGAGCGCGAGGATGGCTCCGTCGGTACTGCAGTCAGGATTTGCGGGACGCGCCCGGCGGCAGAGGTGGAAGACGCCCCGGTACCGCCGAAGAAGGAGCTTCCCGGCAAGCGGCAGGCGTACGATCCGAACGAAGAGATTCCGTTCTGATGCTGGCTAGGGCGGAGGTTCTCTCGGAGGGAGAAAAGGGCTTTCACGCTCTTTCTCCCTTGCGAGAGGCACAAGGAGGAAGTCCGGCGGGCGGGGCGGTAGTCTGGGTGGACGTTCCAGACCCGCGACTCATTAGTCAGGGAGCAGCAAAAAGCGCATGTGCTGATTGGCTGCATTGCGGACTGGTACGGGCGACGCCGCCGGAGATGATGAAGGTGTTACTGAAGGAGATTTTCTGCTATGAGGCACGGGATGCTGCTTTCTTGGCAGAAGGGTTTTCTTTGGCGACTTGCTCCGTGGAGGAGGCACGCCTATTCATCTCATGGCTTCTGGATTTTTGTCTGCTGCATGATGTGCCGGCGGGGGTGCCGCTGTCGGAACTGGCGGAGGACATCCCACGGTATGTGTATGCTTGCCTGCTTCATCATCGGTGCGCACTGTGCGGCAAAACGGTGCGAGCTTCATCATGTGGACAGTGTCGGGGCGCATGGCGGCAACCGGCGCCGGATGAATCATCTCGGGCTTCGGGTATTGCCGCTTTGCCGCCGTCATCATCACGAGATGCATAGGACGGGCAAGAAACGTTTTTGAAGAAGTATTTTTTTAGAGCCGGTACGCGTGGACGAGCGAATCGGACGGGCATATCGCTTGAAGATCTCTTGAAAGGAGTGGGGAAAAGATGTTTACGACACGGTTTTCGCCGGAGCTTGCCAAGGAATACGGTATATCGGAATCGGTACTGTTTATGTATCTTGCCGACTGCGTGCGTATGAGAGAGCAGGATGTAAGGAATTTGTACGAAGGTGCAGGTTGGACATGCAACACGCTTCGTGAGCTTGCCGGGCGCTTTCCTTGCTGGAGTACGCGAACGATACAAAAAGCTATGATCAACTTAGAGAAAGAGGACTTAATTCAGTCTACGAGGTTAAGCAGCGATAGAAGAGATAGGACGAAGTGGTACACGCTGACGGAAAAGGACGTAAGACACTTATAGGGCTTTCTGAATAACACTTGAAAGGAGCGAGAACAATGGCGGTTATTCGCGTTGAAAAGAAAAAGAATTATGTTGTGATGGCAAAGTTCCATTTGCGCGACAAGCGGCTGTCGCTGAAAGCAAAAGGGCATGATGAGCTTTTACTGGCACTGCCGGACGATTGGGAGTACACCATTGAAGGGCTTGTTACGCAGCTAAAAGACGGAATAACCGCCGTTCGGGCAGCACTGAAGGAGCTTGAGGCGTGCGGTTACATGAAGATCGGGCGTGAACGTGACAAGGCGGGAAGACTTCGCGGGCGGTCTACACCATCTACGAAAAACCCGCCGAAGAAACCGCCGAAACGCCCGCAGCGCAAGGGGATAAGCCTAATGCGGAAAAAGCAAAAACAGGGAGCACCCGTCCACGAAAAACCTACATGTGAAAAACAAAGATGGGGAATCGCCGACAATTAAATGCCGACAATTAAATATAGATAGATTAAGTAATGATCTACAGAGTAATAAGCCATTAGTAATGATCTATTAGTAATGATCTATTAAGTAATGATAGCTGCTGCTGCTACGCGCGCGAGGAAACCCCGAAAGCCTCTCATGGAAAAGGGGACGTTCCCTCTATCACTCCCTCTCAAAATTCGGAGGAGAAAGAGAGACGATAAAGAGTTCGCTGAGGTCGTCCGAGCGTATTGTGACAATCTTGAGCCGGCGGCGGGCAGATGGTTCTTGAGCAGCTGGCAGACGTTTACGATCAGTACGGGAAGAAGTGGTGTTTAGCGGCTATTCGTGAGACGGTGCTGTACGGCGCACGTTCGGTGCGGTATGTGACCCGGATTCTTGAGCGATGGGCGAGAGATGGCTTTCAGGCGACGAAAAAAGGGCAGCAAGGGGAAAAGGTCACGCCGCAGACAAACGCCGCGCAGACGAGCGCACAAAAGCTTGTTTGAGGATGCTATGAAGATGCTTGGTGATTTGGAAAAAGAGAAAGGGGATCTTTTCGATGATGGCGAGGCAGGAGATGGAACGCACGATAAAGTTACTGGCGACGTGCCGAAAGGCATTCCCTCAGAGCAAGGCGGACGGTGAGACGCTGGCGCTTTATGCGCGGGCATTAGAGCCGCTGGGCTATGGGGCGATTGAGGCGGCGGTCATGCGATGCCTCAGGACGGCGCGCTTTTTCCCGACGATTGCAGAAATCTACGATGCGGCGGAGAGTGTGCAGCGGACGGCAACGAATACAGGGACGCCGGAGGCGGGGGAGGCATGGGAAGAGGCCATGCAGAACGTCCGCCGTAATCACGTGTATAAACCGTGGGTGTTTAGCTGTCCGGAGGTTAAGCAGGCGGTCAAGCAGTTCGGCAAGATGGAGTTGATCGGGCTGGAAGAGGACGCGATGAATACGGCACGGGCGCAGTTCATGCGGATATATAACGGGGTTCTCAGGCGACGGGCGGAGAAACAGCAGAATAAGCAGGTCTTGCAGTGTATGGGAACGCGGGCAAGGGCGCTCTTCGCGGGATACAGCAACGCGGCTAAGTCTTCCGGAAAAAGGACGAGTGAGCTAAGGGGGCGGTTATCGCCCTCTAAGGCTTGGGACACGGGGCTTTTCGTAAGATAAACTAATGCAATTAAGGAGAGAGGATCATGCAGGGAAAGAGAAAGAGCAGAGCGGCGCACTGGCAGCATGTGAGCAGTAAGCGGGCGGTACAGATGGCGTTTATGCGAAAGAATGTTGAGGCGCAGGCGGTGAAGGTGAATGCAGCTGAGAATATTTATCTGGTGCTGTTTGCCGCAGTACATCGGGCGCACGGATTCGGAAGGCACGCCTCATGCGGCTGTTCGGGCGGATGCACGAGATTGAGGCGGGGCTTACGGCAGGCGATTACAGCGTCGCGGACATCAACGAGGCGCTGGAGGCTGAGACGGGCATGGGCTTTGCGCGGGCGGATGTGCGCCGCGAGATGCAGCAAAAGACGCGGGACATGCAGCTTTCTTACAGCGTGGTGGATGAGCTATCCAGCGCGTATCTGGCGGCGATGCGGGATGTGTTCGGGTTCGGCGGCAGGGCGTCTTGTAGCGCTGTACCATGTGGCGGCGGATATCGCAGGGGACATCACGGCGAAGAAGGTGACGTATGACGACCTTCGGGCGGAACTGGCAAGGGTTGGCTTGCGTCTGGTATCCCGCAGGGAACGCCCACAGGAAATACGAGGCAGTGGTGATCTGAGCATGAGAAAGGCTCTAGAGTCGCTTGTGAGCGACGAAAATATCCGAGACAAAAATCATATGCAAAAGATATAAAACGGCAGGGAGAGGCATTTACGGGCGAATAAGGGGGCAAGGATGGGGGCTTGGTAACATGGGAAAGATGAGCCGGGAGAAAGGCAAGCGTGGAGAACGGGCTTTTGCTGCACTTTGCCGGGCGGAAGGGGACGCGGTACATCGCAGCGACAATACCGAGGAAATACAGGGGCGGCAGGCGATGTGGAAGGACTTCCGGGGGTGCATGTGGAGGTTAAGAATGTGGAGCGGCTGAATGTTTGGGACGCGATGGCGCAGTCTCGGCAGGATGCAGCAGCAGAGGCGGCGGGCAAGATGCCGATTGTGGCGCATACGAAGAATCATTGTGGGTGGCTGGTCACGATGGCGGCAGAGGACTTTTCCGGCTGTATCGGGAATGGCTGCCGGAGCGAGGGAGGACTTGCGATGCTGAAGGAGATCGGGCTGTACGGTGAGATTGACAAGGTAAAGATTGCGGTGGAACGGCTGCGGCTGCATGAGCCGCCCGAGGGGTATTATGTAGCGTTCAGCGGGGGAAAGGACAGTTGTGTTGTGCTGGATCTATGCCGGCGGGCAGGAGTAAAGCACGATGCACATTACAACGTGACGACGGTTGACCCGCCGGAGTTGGTGCAGTTTATCCGCAAGGAGTACCCGGAAGCATGGGCGGCGCGAAATAAGCCGGCGCTTACGATGTGGGAACTAATTCCGAAGAGAGAGACCGCCATCGCGGACGGTTCGCTATTGCTGTCAGTATTTCAAGGGAGGCGGCGGTGAAGGCGCTTTTGTGGTAACAGGCGTTCGGCATGCAGAATCCGCCAAGAGGGCAAAACGCCCCTTGTTGAGACGTGTAAGAAGCCGGGCGGAAAACAGTTTCTTCATCCGATCGTTGACTGGTCAACGGCGGAGGTTTGGGAGTATATCCATAGGTATAACGTACCGTACTGCAAGCTTTATGACGAGGGAAAAACGCGTATCGGCTGCATTATGTGCCCCTACCAAAACCAAGCGGCTAAGCGGCGCGACGCTAAACGGTGGCCGCAGTACGCCAAAGCTACGAAAAAGCCTTTCAGCGGATGGTAGACAAGCGGCGGGCGGACGGCTATCCGGTCAATAATGCATGGGAGACGGGCGCGGATGTGATGCGCTGGTGGCTCGGGCAAGGGAAACGGAGCGAGGCGGACGGACAGATCTCTTTGTTCGGCTTGCGGCTGGATGAGACGGATACGTGACGCTGGGTCGGCGATGGAGGATTTAAGCGGCTATGCGGCGTGACGCTAAACGATGATGAAAAAGCCTTTCTTGGTGGAATTTTTGCGGAAAGATGAGGGTGAATCGTGGAATACAATTTGAAAAACAGTTCGAGAAGTTTCGAGAAAAACGGTATCTTCTACACAGATAGAAAATTAGCTGAATACATGCGTTCTTTTTCTTCCAAAAGAAGTCAGCGAGGTTTACGATCCTACCTGCGGGCATGGTGGACTTTTGAAAATATTCGCGGATGATGTCCGAAAGTACGGGCAGGATAACAATCCGGAAGCGGTAGAGGCAACGCGGAAAATCCCAAATAGTGAGATTTATTGCGGGGACACCTTAACAAAGCCCGCCTTTATGGGAAGAAATTCTCGCTATCCTTGCCAACCCGCCATACTCGTTGAAGTGGGGCCGAATCTATTAACAAACGATGTACGTTTTCAAGACGTTCCTGTTTGCCAACACGAAGCCGCGCCGACTTCGCCTTTCTGCTGCATATACTTTACTATCTGGCGGACGATGGCGTAGCTGTTGTAATGAGCGCTACTGGTATAGGGTATCGTGGGCGGCGGGAGGCGAAGCTTAGGAAGTGGTTCATCGAGAACAATTATATTGAAACGGTGGTGGCTATCCCAGGCGGACAGTTTGTAGATACGAGTATCCCAACATTGTTGCTTATTCTCCGAAAGAATAAGGATAGTACAGATATCATTTTTCTGAACAAAGAGGAAGACCTTGAATATATAGCAACCCTTGACGAGGTTAGGCAGAATGATTTCTGTCTGACGCCTAGCCTATACGCACATAAAGAAGAACAACGCTTGGAACATGATCCTGCTGCAGTTGAACAAGAGGCGAGGCTGCACATGTGTAACGCCTTACGTTCCTCGCTTGAAACCTCGTGTCTGATACAGGATCATTTAGATGGGGACAATATCGCCGGGTATCTTGACGCCTTACAGGAGGTGATTGATGAGTACCGCGCAAGGAGCTAGGGAGGCGCTTTGTCTGGCGTTCCGGCGCTTTTGAGGTACAGGGCGCAGGGGCGGAAAGGAGGATGGGGTGATTTTTGAGCAGGGATGGTTCCGCCGGCTGAAGTATCGTGTACAGCCGCTGCGGCATATCTTCAGCCGTAAGCAGCGCCGGCGGGCGATGCAGGAAAGGCAGGGGAACCAAAAAGGGGCGGTCTTCCGCTCTTTTGGCGTTAAAAAGAGGGTGCAGCATGCAAGACGCGGCAGAGATGCAGATGGCGCGGGACGATTTGCGGCGGTATCGGGCGTATGAGGCGGCGGCGGAGAATTTGGCGGAGGACATCGCGGGACTGAAGGAGAAGTTGGCGCTGATGCTGCCGGCGGCGCGGTGGCGCAGTATGGATTGTGTCCGAACGGTGGTAGCGCGGGCGCCGATGGGAGTATTGTCGTTTGTGCAGCGCAGGGAGGCGGTCGAGGGAAGCTTGCGCGGCTGATGGAGCGTCGGGCACGGCTGGCGGGAAAGGTGCGGCGGATGAATCGCACGCTGGCACTATTAACGCCGGAGGACAGGCGGCTGTTGCGGCTGCATTACATCGAGCGGCGGCGTTGGATAGAGGTAGCGCCTTTGGTGTATATGACGGAGTTAGGGGCAAAGGAAAAGGGGCGCCGCGCACTTCGGGCATTTGCGCGGATGCTTTTCTTGGGGTATGAGCAGTTGGGGCTTTTTGAAGGGGATTGACAGGGGATTGACAGGGGATTGAAAAGTTATCCACAGTTTACCGCGTTTTTGAAAGTGTGGCTTTTTGTGGCTTTTTGAAAGATTGTGTGGTATACTGATAGTGTCAAAAGCATTAGCGCAGGATGTTTTGACACCCGCTTGTGAAGATCCTCTATAATCACAAAGAAGCCCCGCAGCGTTTCGGTCGCACGGGGGCTTTTTTGTATCGGTGGCTTGCAGGTGACATGGTGAGCCGCTGAGGAAAGAAAAGAAAGTACTTTGCAGGTGGGCAAGGTGCTTTTTTGATGCGAGAAACTCAATAACGCTTTGTTATCGAGTTTCGGGCGATGCAACGAAGGGGTAACGAATCGTGACGCCCTTTTGTGACGAGGAACCAGTACCCTGATTCGGGGAGTGGTTTTGAAAAGGGGTCGTGAATTGCGACACCCTTGAATTAATTCAAACCATAGCGGCTTTCTTTTCGTAGAGCGTGGTGAGCGCCTGCTGCAAGACTTTAGAGACATTGAGCCTTTCGGTTTCGGCAAAGGTGTTGAGCCAAGCGGGAATAGTGAGATTCTTTCGGACAGATTTGTTGCCGTATTTTGCGGCGTAGGCGTCCATATCGAGAGAAAGCAGGCTGCAAAGGCGACAGATGTTTTAGGTGACCAGATGCCCGTTGGGGAATCTGAAGTTGTCTAAGGTCGCAAAACGCGACTTTAGGGAAGATAGGGACTAAAGGCGTGGGATACCAAAACGGTACCCCATCTTTGGGGAAAGCTCCACTAGCGTAGGATAAACGTCATGGAGCGTCGAAACAACGCCCCATCTCGGGACGGTTTCACTAGCGCGGAGGATAGGACATAAGGCATGCCCCGTCGAAACGACGGGTTATCTATGGCAAGTGAGTGAGCTGAGATTCAAAAAAAGACAAAAAGCAAAAAGTCAAAGTCGAGATAGCAAAATACCGTCACGAATCGTTACGGTATTATCCAATGCAGGAAGATAGGACAAAAGTCATGGAGGGGCATTTTGCCTCCCCATCCATCAAGGTCAGATGATCATGAAAGAAAGATGCTTTCGGTATATGCCGCTGCTTTGCATTGTGGTTTGTGCCGTGGTCTTCCTCGCTGTGTTTGCCGTGATGGGGCGCGCGGTTGGTATTCCATATTTTGTCGGCGGTGGTATCTTCGGCTGGTATGTACGAAAGTGGATGCAGACGAAAAGGAAAGTAAGCCGCCGCGACGGTAAAGAAGGACTTGAAAGAAAGGCAGCTAGCCCGGCGGGCAGCTGCTGTATGGGAGGTGAGCCATGTCAGCAGAACTTAATACCTACGACAAAGAGAACGAAGGAAGAAGTCCGGGCAATATCTCGGAAAGGGGGCTTGCCAGTGGCAAGGCACGGCAGCAGAAGAAAGCGTTCCGTGCCATGCTGAAAGAAGCGGTTGCTTTGCCGTTGGCTGAACTCCCCCCAGATCTAAAGGACGCCATTATGCGCGCAGCTAAGGTCAAAGATGAGAGTCTGTTTGTCTCCGATGCCATTTTAGGCAGCCCTAGTTCGGAATGCTTGCCGCGGCAACTCTCAGATGATGAAACTTCTCTTAGAGGTTCTCGGGGAATCAGCAGATATTCGGCTGCGCGAAAGAGAACTAAAGCTAAAAGAGACCCTGCTCAAGAAGGCGAGTGCAGAACTTGCCGCAGTGCAGATCCTGGATGACGTAACGGGGAGGCAGGTACAAACGGTGAAACTTAGTAAGGCACTTTGCGCCAGCGTTTTGGTCGCTGCACCGAGACATCCAGCAGCACGGGCATACATTTTATTGGCTGAAAGGCGGGCGCGGTTCAGGCAAATCTTCGTTCATATCGCCAGAAATCCTATTAGTGCTCTTGCGGCACAAGGATAGGGCATGCGGTCATCCTGCGCAAGGTCGGGCGCTCGCTCAAGACCAGTGTGTATGCGCAGATCCAATGGGCAATCGAGTGCCTGGGGTTAATGGATACGGGGCTATTCATCTGTAAGAAGTCGCCTCTAGAAATCATCTACCGACCAACGGGGCAGATCCTTTATTTCTTCGGCGTGGATGATCCGATGAAAATCAAGTCGATCAAGCCGCCGAATGGCTATATCGGCATCGTATGGCTGGAAGAAGCTGACCCAGTTTCTCGGAATGGATGAAATCCGAACCTGAATCAATCACTACTGCGCGGCGGCAAGGAATATATCGAGTTCGTTTCTTTCAATCCACCGAAGAGCCGCGACCACTGGATTAATGCAGAGCTCTTTGTTGATGACGCGGCGCGCTTAGTGCATGCATCGACCTACCGGGATATGCCTGTCGCATGGCTGGGCGAACAGTTCTTTCTTGAGGCAGAAAAGTTAAAGGCGCACAACGAACGCGCCTATCGCCATGAATACCTTGGTGAGGCTACCGGTACGGGCGGCGCGGTGTTTGAAAACATGGCGGATAGACGTATGACGGACGCGGAAATAGCCGCCTTCGGGCGCGTCTATCACGGGCTGGATTTTGGTTTTGCTGTCGACCCGTTGGCGTTTCTCTCTTGTGCCTATGATCGAAAGCGTGAGGATGTCTATATCTTTGAAGAAATCTATGAGCAGCGATTATCCAATAGCCGCGCAACAGCGCGTATTCGCCCACTGGCGGGGCAGAATGTCATCTATGCAGATTCCGCCGAGCCGAAGAGCATCGCAGAGATGAAAGGGCTCGGTCTTCGTATCTTCGGCGCACGCAAAGGACGCGACAGTGTCGCCCATGGCATCAAGTGGCTGCAGGATCGGGCACATATCTACATCGACAAGGTGCGGTGTCCGGCATACCTACCGCGAATTCGTGACGTATGCATACGAGAGAAACCGCGAGGGCAGTTCATCAGCGCGTATCCGACCGAAACAATCACGCCATCGACGCGGCACGCTATGCCCTAGGTGAAGTGATGCGCGGGCGGGATTCGTGTTTACATGAAAGGGGTATTTCGGTGAGCCTTTCCATTGACACGGCAAAGAAGTTAATTCAGCGCTATGTTCAGGGGCATGCAAGTTTTATGGCGCGTGCTTTCATCGGGGAGCGGTATTACAAAGTGAACAATGATATTTGTCTGCGTCCCGACCGCTACCGTGACCGCTATGATGCAAGCGGTGCGGTGGTCAGCGGGAAAAATCCCATGCGCTCGGCAGACAACCGCATCCCCTTTTCTTTCTATCCGCTCCTTGTCAACCAGAAAGCGGCGTATCTTTTTCACGACGCCGCCGATGTTTGATGTCGGGTCGGATGAGGCAAACCAGTGCGTCTCGGCGACACTCGGCGATACGTACGCGCAAAACTGCAAGCAGCTTTGTGTTGAGGCCTCCAATGCAGGCATAGCATGGCTGCACTATTGGAAGGATGAGCACAAGGGGTTTCGATATGCCGTGGTACCGAGCGTGCAGATCATCCCGGTATGGAGCCAGAAACTGGACAAGGAGTTGCTTGCTGTCCTTCGCGTCTATACGGATTTTTGACGAAAGCGGCGATACGTGGAACATTTATGAGTATTGGACGGCGTCAGAGTGTCAGGCGTTTCAGGTACGAAGCGACGATACCCGCTTAACGGGGCTTGCGCCTGCCCGATGTTTACAGATTTTTACGTCACCGGTGCGAGCGAAGACGGAAGTATTATGCCGCATCCATACGGCTGCGTTCATTTATTCCTTTTTGCAACAACAACACAGTATCCAGCGACCTTTCCGCCGTCAAGCAGCTAATCGACACCTACGACAAGACATTTTCCGGCTTTGTCGATGATTTAGAAGATATTCAAGAGGTCATCCTTGTTTTGACGAACTACGGCGGCGAAGACATGAAAGCCCTGATGGATTCTTTTGAGTACTACAAGGCGATCGGTCTGGACAGTGCAGGGGACGGAGATCACAGCGGTATTTCTACGCTCTCGATTGAAATTCCGGTAGACGCGCGCGATAAGCTTTTAGAAATCACGCGCAAGGCGATTTTTTCCATGGGGCAGGGTGTCGACCCGGAGCAGCAGGGACTAAAAGGGACGAGCGGCGAAGCGATGAAGTTTCTCTATGCACTGCTCGAGATGAAGGCGGACTGATGGAAACCGAGTTTCGGCTGGCTTTAATCAACTCATACGTGCCATCTTGAATGATGCAGGGCATGGGGGCGAATGCGATCACACAGACGTGGACGCGTACCAGCATCCGCAATGACGCGGAGCTGACGGATATGTGCTAAGAGCGTCGGGATTGTGTCAAAGCAAAACGATTCTGAAAAATCATCCTTTGTCGAATCGGTCGAGCAGGAAGAGCGAGAACTTGCGCACGAAAAAGTCCACGGATGACGATGTCTTCCCGCTGGAACGAGAGCCGCAAAAGAAGCAGAGGAAGGAGGTGGGCGGGATGTATAAACTTCTTGTCGCCTATGCAGAGGCGTTCGGCGTAAATTTCCCAATTCAAAAGATGCAAGGGCGTACAGCACACGAAGCAATGGAAATTTTGCGTACATGTCTAGCGACGGGAAAGCCCTATGCGGCAGAAAAAGACCGAAGCGAAAGCGAAATGATCTCATCGTGGCAGGTGAACCACGGAAAAACCGGAGCAAAAAGTTACTGACTATCGAAGAATTTGTTGCCACATTGGGAATAGCAGAGGAAAAAGCAGGCAGAAGCCATGCAAAAAGTCAAGGAATTTCTTGACGGTGACTTTTGTCACAAAGGCGCGATTCAACGAAGTGAACGAGCAAAAGAAAAGTCTGACAAAGCAGATGGCAGACCGCGACAAGCAGCTGTCCAATCTGAAGAAGACGGAAGGCTTGAGCGACACATTGAAGAAGGAAATCGAGGCGTTGCAGCGAGCAAACAAGGAGCAGAAGGCACAGTTCGAAGCGCAGACAAAGGCTTTGCAGTTTGACACGGCGATAAAACTTGCGGTGGCAGGCTCTGCACAGGATGCGGAACTTGTCGCTAAGCTGATCCTAAGGAAAAACTCGTCTTGGGCGAAGACGGAAAAATCGCCGGGCCAAGGAGCAGATAGACGCGCTGCAAAAAGGAAAAAGCCTTTTTGTTTAAGGGAGAGCAGCAGCCGGCCGCCCTATAACCCCTAACGGGGGCAGAAGGCAAGAACAGCCCAACCCTTTTCACAAAAGGAGACGTTTAATCTCACAGCGCAAGGGCATTTATTCAAACAAGACCCGCTAAGGCGCGCGCACTTGCCGCTGAAGCTGGGGTTACGCTGTGAGGAGGTAAAATGGCAGGAACTACGTTAAGTGATGTGATCGTACCGGAACTTTTCAATCCGTACGTCACGCAGAAGACCAAGGAGCTTTTCAGCACTCTTTGCGTCGGGGGATTGCAGAGAGTAATCCAGCATTCAATCATCTTTGCATCGGAGGCAGCGCCGATACATACGATGCCGTTCTTTGAAGATCTCAAAGGGCGATCCTGAAGATGCGTGGAAGGCGTCGATCTCACCGCGCATAAGATTGAAAGCAAGAAGGATGTATCCACGACGATTCGCCGCGTGATGATGTGGAGTGCAACAGACCTTTCCGCGTCGCTTTCGGGGGCGGATCCTATGGCGGCGATTGGTTCTCTCGTCGCGGATTTTGGGCGCGCAATTTTACAAAAGGAATTGGTCAGTGAACTTTCGGGCGTTTTTGGCGCGCCTTCAATGGCGGATCATCTGCTGGATATCTCGGGACTTTCGGGCAAGGCGGCGAATATTAGTGCATCCGCTTTCATCGACGCGTGTCAGCTGTTAGGGCGATGCGCAGAGCGACTTGACGGCCGTCTGTATGCATAGCGCGACGAAGGCGTATTTGAAGAAGCAGAATCTTATTGTCACGGAGCGCGATTCGACCGATGTTGAGTTTGAGACGTATCAGGGGCGCCGTGTGATTGTCGATGATGGCTGCCCGGTAGACAGCGGTGTTTATACGACATATCTCTTCGGCAATGGGGCGGTAGCGTATGGTGACGGTTCGCCGGTCGGCTTTTGTCCCGACGGAAGTTGACCGCGACAAGCGCAAGGGCTCGGGCGTGGACTTCCTCATCAACCGCCGTACATTCATCCTGCATCCGCGCGGCATCAAGTGGACAAACAACACGCGCGCCCATGCGGAATCGGTTTCACGCGCCGAGCTGGCGACGGCGGCAAACTGGGAACGCGTCTATGAGCCGAAGGCAATTCGCATTGTGGCGCTAAAGCACAAGCTCGGCTGACAAAAGGGGGCGTTTCATGGACAGTGACGCCTATTGGGCAGAACGTGCCGCCCAAAGAGAGCGAAGATGGTTTAAAAAGTCGCAGGAGACCGTTGAGCGGCAGCTTGCAGCGTATTATGAGACGGCGCTCCAAAAGATAGAAGACGACATTGCGACGCTCTATGGTCGGTATGCCCGTGAGAACGCTCTTTCTATGCTAGAGGCACGGCATCTCATTGTGGGCAGGGAGTACCGTATCTGGCGCAAAAGCCCTAGAGGACTATGTCGCTAAGATTCGCTTGACGGAAGATAAGGGACTCTTGCTTGAACTCAATACGCTGCCATGCGGACACGCATCACGCGACTGGAAAAGCTACGGGAACGACCTTGTTGACACTCGACCGTCTTGGGCGCTACAGCGAGGCGGCAATGGATGCTTTTTTGAGCGAAAACTACAAGGACAATTACTACCACGGGCTTTTCGATATCGGCAAGGAAGAAGGCTTTTTAAAGTCGGCGGCAGCGCTGCAAGATAAGCAAATTGAGCGGGTCTTGCGCACGCCTTGAGCGGTGAGAATTATTCGGCGCGTATTTGGAACAATACAGAAAGCTCGGCCGCGCTCTTAGCGATACCGTGAAGGCAGGCATTCACCGCGGGTTGGTATCGAGCGCATGGCAAAAGATGGTGGATGAACGCATGCACGCGGGACGATCAATGCCGTGCGGCTCGTTCGTACTGAGATGAACTAGGTACAGAACCAAGCGGCGCTGGATGCAATTCAAGACGCCGGTCTTGGCTACTACCGGTTTATCGCGACGCTAGACAGGCGAACGTCTGCGGTGTGCAGGGAGCACGACGGGCGCATCTACCCCATCGACGAGGCGGAAGCAGGCGGCAATATCCCGCTGCTGCATCCACGCTGTCGCTCGACGATAGCGGCAGCGAGAGGGGAAAACGAGAAGCGAACCGGCAGCCGCGCGGCACGCGAAGACGGCAAGCAAGGCTACACACGCGTTCCCGCCGAAATGCAGTATGCGGACTGGCTTCTTGAGATTTTGGGGGATTGACATGACGAAGGAACTAAGGGAAGCCTTGAAGGCGTACCGTAAAAAGTTTGGGGAAGGTTTTTCACCATTCCGCTAGCCTGGGGGCGCGAAGACGAAGAGGTCATCGCTATGATCGACCATTGTATTGCGGAAGGCAAAACAGTCTATGAACTCGGCATTCTGCCCGACCCCATGACCGTAGATATCCTGTATTGAAAAGATTCAAAAAGCACTTTGTCAAGGCAAGGTGCTTTTCTTGTGCTTGAAAAGGGGCGTGCTATGGAAAGGTATATTGAATCAGAGGAAGCCGTGAAAAGAATCGTTCAGATGGCAAAAACTACTTCTTGGTGAGGCAGAGGATAACCGCGATGCCATCTATCGCCTCTATGCGAGAAAAAGCTAGTAGGGGATGTATTAGATTACTGTCACCGCGACGACTTCCCCGCCGCGCTCATCTACACCTGCGCCGATTTATTCGTTCAGCGTATCACGCAGGACAGGGACGATACAAAGGGGCTGAAGCGTGTCCGTATGGATGATACCGAATTTGAGTTCGACACAAATACAGCGGCATCAAGTGCGGCGGGGACGCTATCTGACTTCAACTTTTCTTCGATTCGCGGGAAGATGAATCTGTATCGAAAGGTGGTGTTCCTTGAATTTGAAGAGTATCCTGCACCGTCTGCTCTATAAGGACAAAGTAACGGTCTACCGCCTGCAGCGCGTCCGGGCAGAGGATGGATCCGATGATTACGAGGAGATGGAGGCACCGGTCGCTCTGGATATCCCCTGCAAGTTGTCACAGTATGGCAAAGATATTGTCTTAAGCAAGACAGACAGGGCTGTCGATGTGACAGAAGAACCTTCGTTTGTGTACGGATCCAGACGTCGATATCCGCGAGGGAGATCGCGTCGACATTAAGCATGAAGGCGTCCGGCTGACACTTTTGCAGGGGCTCGCTTTCCATACCCGACACATCAGGAAATTTCTGTTTGGCGAAAGCGGGAGGCTGCTCATGGGGCTTGAAATCACAGGACTTGAGGCGCTGGAAAGAAAGCTTTAGGGGCGCGAACGCTGCAGCAAAGAAGAGACAGTTCTTGCAGCAAGAGGCAGAGTTTCTCATCACGGGTACCAAGGCATTGACGCCGGTGGATACGGAGCTATTTACAGGACGGTTGGCGCCTGAGGCAGTATCTCGAGTGAGGAAGCAACGGTTGCCAATAATACAAGTATGCCGCTCATGTCGAATACGGGCACCGCGTGAAAAGCCCATGGAAAGTATACGGGGCGCGTCGTAAAGGGACGGTATATGTTTCGCGATGCAATGGAAGCCTTCCGCCCGGATTTTGCCAAAGATATTGAGCGCCTAATAGGGAGATGTTGCGATGATCGCATGCAAAGACATACGATCCGCCCCTGACAGAAAAGCTGCGTCAGGTGTTTCCGGATGTGCCCGTCTTCTTCACCAGTAACGCAGACGCAAATGAGGATTATCTCTACTGCGAACTCAGCGCACGAAAGACACCGTGCGATGCAACGTATTATGATCGTATGCTTAGACTAGAGATTCAGTTTGTTCCCTTGCCGGATGCCCGCGGCCGCATTTCGCGCGCCAAACTGTACGCGGCAATGGACGCACTAGACCAAGCGATACTTCCGGTCTTTCAAATCGGTGACCGTTATATCACGATTCTTGAAACCTCCTCTCGCATTGTGGATGAGGTTTTGCATTATACATTCACATTGGATTTCACAGATTTTGCGCCGGGCGAGTTGGTCGACCTAATGGAAGACCTCGCGCTTTCCTGGCAACTTAGTTAAGGGGTGATGACATGCCAAACGAAGCTGAGGTTTTTGGTCTGCCAAAGGTGCTGATTAACTTCCGCACCAAGAGCACGACGGCATTGCGCGAAGTGCACGCGGCATTGTTGTGATGATTCTAAAGAACGAGGAGGCGAATAAGAGTAACTTCTTTAAGATCAACGACAGTACAGATATCCCCGATACGGGACTTACGCCGGAAAACGTCGATCTTATCAAGAAAGCGTTGCTGGGTCCGCCGCTTCGCGTCTTGGTGTATACACTGCCGAAGGACGGCACAGATGTAGGCGGTGCGGATTCTTTGCTGAATCAAGACGATATCCTTCGGGATATTGCGCATGTGAAGTGGAATTATATCTGTCATCCGACGGGCACAGCACAAGAGCAAGAGGATTTAGCGACTTGGGTGAAGACGCAGCGCAACATTAAGCGCAAGACGTTTAAGGCGATTGTCGCGAATGTCAAGACTGCCGATGACAAGGGCGTAATCAATCTCAGACAGATAAGATTCGCGTGGAAAATCCCGCTATGAGGATGCACTTACCGCGGCAGGCGGCGACGCATCAAAGTTCCTTCGTCCATCCCGCAGTTTAAGCTATACACGGCCGTGCAGTCACGGCGCGCATGCAGGGATTCTCGCAGGCTTGCCGCTTGATCGTTCGGCAACGTATTACGAACTGGCGGAGGTGGTGGACTGCGAAACCTACGATGATATCGACGCGCACATCAATAATGGTGAGCTCTGCTTGTTCGACGAACTGGACGGCAACGGTGTAAAGATTGCGCGCGCTTGCAACTCGCTGCACACCTTTACAACGGATGTCGGACAGGGACTTCCGCTATATTAAGATTGTGGAAGCGATCGACGCGATCACGGACGATATCCGCGACACATTCAAGAACGACTATGTCGGCAAGGTCATCAATGACTACAACCACAGATGCTTTTTCATTGCCGCCGTGCGTAGCTTCAACGGGCTGAAGGGCAATGTTCTTGACAACAGCCCGACGGTGCAGAATATGGTGGATATCGACGAGGCTGCACAAAAGAACTATATCCTTTGCATGGTACAGATTCTGTCAATGACATGACGGTACAGCAGATTCGCGAGTTCAACACGGGAACGCAAGTCTTCCTCACGGGGCGCGTAACGCCGGTCAATGCAATGGAAGATTTGAAGATCGATTTTGTCATGTGAGAAAGGCGGTAGGGTAAATGACTAGAGATTATGAAGACGTGAAATATCGCGGGCGCCGCCGCTGGAATGGAAACCATGGGCGCGTTTGGTGGGATGGCAAGCTGTTGTTTGAAATCTCAAAATTTGAAGCAAAGGTGACGGCTGACCGCGAGGATGTCATCATCGGCAATTCAAAGGACAGCAAGATCACATCACTGACAGGCGAGGGCTCTATCACGATTCGCGCGGTCATCAACCGCAACATTAATACCTATCTGGAAGAATGGAAGAACGGACACGATCCACGCGCGAACATCGTCGCGCTGCTCGCTGACCCGGATATGGTGGATGCACAGAAAGAGCGCATCACCATCGACAACGTCTGGTTCGACGATTTGACGCCAATGACGTTTGAAAAGGACAAGTCGTAGAAAGGAATTTCCTTTGGCTTTACGCCGGAGGACGTCGCCTATATTGAAGAAGTCGACAATTGAGTATGCGTAGAAGGGCTCGCCGGGTGGCGGGCTTTTTGTATGGAGGTTTAAGATGGCTGTATCGATTGAAGAACCAATTGCACAGAAAAGAAGCACGCAGCGAGGGAAAGAAAAAGCACTTGACCTTGTAACCAGCGCGGAACGATGGAAGTCAGTTGCCTAGCCGCGCACTAGTCGCAGAGGCGCTAAGGTGGAGGATACCGACGCTTATTTTATTCTAAACTGCGTCGTTTCGCCTGACCTGAAAGACAAAGATCTTCTGAAGGCATATGGGTGCGTGGAACCGATGGATATCATCGACAAGCTATTCGAGCCGGGCGAAGTCTCGAGCATCAGCGCAAAGATCATGGAACTTGCCGGCTACAAGAAGGATATCAGCGCAAAAGCCGCATGAAGACCTAAAAACTAATCGAAGAGAACTGGGAGCCGCACGGCGGCTTTCTATGTTCTCCGCGGATATCAGCCGCAGGCGTTCTTTCTCTCGTCGCCACTTGAAAAACTGTTTTTAATGACAGCGATGGAAGCAGAAGAAAAGCGGCATATGGAAGAGGTAAAGTTGATGGTCAAGGCCGCCGTAGCAGGAAGGGGGATGCGTCTTTGTGAGTGATTATGTGCTTTCCGCCGTCTTGCGTTTAAAAGACCAGATGACAAGCGGCGTACAAAGCGGGCAGGTAAGAGCCTAAATAGTTTGAAAGCGGGCGCGAAAGCGCGTCTTCTTCCTTAGGCAAAATGGAAGGCGCAGCGTCTAGCGCGGGCGCACAGGCAGGAAAAGCTCGCGGGACAAGCGAATCAGGCTGCTAGCAGCTGAAGAGGTTACGCGGCAGCTACCGTGCAGAATCGCGCACAAGATGAGGTGAGCGGCAAGGTCGGCAGTTTGCGCGCCAAGTTATCAGGGCTCGTTTCAAAGCCTATACCGCGACCATTCGCACACGTATGGAAGCCGGTGCAGCTAAGTTAAAGGCAGGGCTTAGTAGCCTTGCAACGGGCATGGGCGGTATGGCGGCGGGCTTACCTTTACCGGTGCTGGGTGCGGCAGGTGTCGGCGCGGGTATCTTGAGCACCGTTAAAGCCTATGCAGATTTTGAAAAGCAGATGAGTGCAGTCGGCGCTATTTCGCGAGCATCTGCTGCGTGACATGGAACTATTGTCGAACAAAGCTAAAGAGATGGGCATGACGACGTCCTTTTTCTGCAACCGAAGCCGGAAAGGCGTTTGAACATATGGCGATGGCTGGATGGAAAACGCCGGAGATGCTGCAAGGTGTCAAGGGCGTTATGGATCCAGCTGCCGCGTTCGGTGAGGAACTCGGCAGAGTTTCGGATATCGTGACGGATGCCTGACGGCGTTCGGACCAAAGGCGTCGGATTCGGGGCATTTCGCGGATGTCTTAGCGCAGGCGGCGACGAATTCAAATACCAATGTCAGCATGATGGGGAGACCTTCAGTACGCTGCCCCGCTGGCAGGGCACGCTGAAAATACAAAATCGAAGATGTCGGCGTCGCCATTGGTCTGATGGCAAACGCAGGCATTAGGGGCGAACAGGCCGGCACTAGTCTTCGGTCAATCATGATGCGCCTCGCTGCACCGCCCAAAGAAGCCGCCAAAGCTATGCAGGCACTGGGCCTTTCAGTCAAGAACAGTGACGGAACAATAAAACCATGGATGCAGACGATGACGGATTTTGGCACGGCATTTTCTAAATTGTCCGATGTTGAAAAGGTGGATTTTGCCAAGAAGATAGCTGAACATACGCCTTGAGCGGCTTTGAAGCACTCATCAACGCGCCGGAGGAAGATTTTTCAAAAACTCACGCAGGCGATGAACACCGCGGATGGCGCAGCCGCACGTATGGCAGAGCGACGTTTAGATAATCTAGCCGGCGACGTCACGTTGCTAAAAGTCCTCTTGGGAATCTTTGCAGCTCGCTATCGCGGATGGCAAAGGCGGGAGGGTATCCGCGACTTTGTGCAAGGCGTTAAGAAAGATATCGATAGATTCAAGGATATCTGGAAGATGGCTTCGACATCTCAGACGTCGGCAAGCTTGCTCTGAATATTCTAGATCAGCTGAAGCAAAAGTTCTAGCGTTTGACGGCATTGGCTCGGTGCTGGCGGGCGGCGTGTTAGCAGGTGGTCTATACAAAATTGTTCGGCTGCTGCAAAAAAGCGAAGGCTGGGGTGCGGGGCTTATCAGCGACAGGAAAAAGCTGGCGCGGCGGCTGGGCAGGCAGTCGGACAGATGACGGTGACGGCGGGCACGGTCATTGTCAATGAAAGTAGCCGGCAGCCGCTGCAGCTGCCGAAGGAAGGAGCGGCGGCAGCCGGCGGAAAGGAGGCGGCTCATGGCGTTCACGCATTAGCGCGTCGCGTAGTGCAATCGCAGGCGGTGCGGCTTTTCGCGCGCTTCGGCGTGCTGGATCTATGGGCGGCACGACAGCATAACGCAGAGACTTCGCCGATGCGGCAATTCTCATCAGCAGGCAGCGAATAATCTGCAAGCCGTACAACAGGCGTATGGCGTACAGTCTCAGGAATACCATAATGCCTTCCTGAAGGCGCAAGAAGTCAAGCAATTTGAAGCCCGGACGAATGCCGATAATGCCGAGCGAATGGGCGCGGCGGTTGGTTCTTCGGCGGGCGGCGTCCTGGCACGGTGCTCGGCGGTGTTATCGGCTCTGCCTTCGGTCCCGTCGGCACAATGATCGGCATGACGGCAGGCGGCTTGCTTGGTGAAATCGCCGGCGAGAAAATTGGCAGCTACCTTAGCCGCAAGAATCCCATGGAAGGCTACAATTACGACAACAAGAATGACACTATCTTCTTTAGCAATCAGATGCTGACGGGAACGGCTACCAGCATGAGTGGTGACGGCTCGCTGCGACAGGATGCCGATTTTTCTGATATCTATTTTCGGAGGAAATGGCGGATATAACCCGAGACAGTCACCGCCGGACGGTTCCCTTGGCAGCCCGGATTTGTACATGAGTTATCAACAATTTGGCGGAGCAGATGCCTTTTCTGCGGTCAAACAGAGCGCGGATGAAGCTTCAGCACATGTTCAGCAGACGTTCGACGAGACAAACGCACATCTTGAAGAAGGTTGGAGCAATACCGCGGATTGTGGTCGGTACGGCAGACGGAGCGACTTCGGGCGTGAAGCAGCTGCTGAAGAGGCTTCTACCAGCGTAGAAGAATCTGCCTCCAGTATCGATGACACTGCTGAAGAGGCAGCCGCAGGTGTCGAAGAAGCCGCAAACGAAGGCGCATCGGGAACAGAAGCGGCGTATGCACCAATCCCAACCTTTATGGACGGCGCCGTTTTCGCACCAATGGAGCAAAGGCAGCAGTCGAACAGGATCATCTATCTCACAAATTTTCAGACTTCTGCTGTGAACACGCAAGGGGCTTGGAGTGGTGTAGGGGCTTTTTTCAAGGTCTCTTTGCCGATATGCAGCCGCAGGCGCGGCGAGGGCGGCAGCGAGTGTCGCGGCATCGATGGCAAGTGCAGCGGCTAGTGTACGTGCCGCGGGGCATCCGACGATTGCGGCAGGGGCTTGACTGGGTGGGGAACAATGCCGCATGGCTCGCCGGTACACCCTACCCCAAAAAGCCGCCGGTACGTCTTTTGCAGAGGGCGGCTGGACAGAGGCTAACGAGCACGGCGGTGAGATTATCGACCCTGCCGTAGGGCGCCCGCGTCTATCCACACGCGACAACAATGAAGATAGCAATGATGTCTTGCAGACAGCGCCAACGCAGACAGCGTCACAAAGCAGCCATGTTTCCATTGCGGGAAATACCTTTTGTCGTACGGGAAGAAGCCGATATCGACAAGATTGCCCATCAACTGGTACAGCTGATATCGTTAGCGCAAAACAACTACAACTATGTGGGGGTGTGAGTATGCGTTTTTGAATCTTTGGCGTACGGTGAACAATGCCGCGGGCTTTCTGCTTGGCGGCGGCAGTTCTCGCACGGTCACGCTGACCTGTGAAGATGAGCGCTGGTTCTTCCCGTCACGCCATGGAAATATCAGGTGAGTATGGGGCAGCTGAACAAGATTGTCGATATTTTTGGATTTTGGCGAGGCGCAACTTTTCGGCAATCCCAAGCTCGCCAAGCTTTCGTTTTCTTGTTTTTTTCCCTCTCTTACGCATGAATACCCCTTTGTGGTAGGAGACGCACGTGAGCCGTCAGATTGTGTTGCATTAATGCAAAAGTGGAAGGAAGGGAAAAAGCCCGTTCGCGTCATCATCACGGACAGTCCGTTTAACTTGGCGATGGCGATTGAATCTTTCGAGTGGCAGGAGCAAGATACTTCCCGCGATATCTATTAGCGTTTGAGTTCACCGAGTGGAAAGAGCTGAATGCCGCAGGCGAATAACGAGAAACAGACGGATGAGCAAACGGGCTTAAAGGAGCGGCAAGGAAAAACCCACACTAACGAAGACGCAGAAGAGCATCCAGCAGGCAAAGGATGTCCTAGAGGCATCTAAACGGGCATACGGCAAGGTACAAAAGTGGCGCGGGCTCTTGCAAAATGCGAAAAAAATGGCGGGCTGGTTGGCCCCTGCTCTGCATGAAGCGCGGGCGGCAATTCGACGCGGTATGCGAGGGGCAACACGTGAAGATACACATTCAGGACGAGGGATATCACCCTTTGCTCACGTCCTGCACTTGGGCAGGGTCGCGGCTGCAAGTAGCTAGGGCGGCTGACATTTTTCCTATGTGCAGGACGGTAGAGACCCAAGCGTGCCCGTGATAGAAGTCGACAATGGCTTCACGGTGCATGGGTTTGATGACGCGGGGACAGAGAGGTATTCACGGGCAATATCTACACCATCGAGAAAGACCGACACCACTCTTCGGTGCGCGTAGTAGCACTAGACGATTTGCATGTACTGGGCGTCTCGAAGACGACGCGCACGTTCCACGATGCCTCACCCGAGGATATCACGGGGCAAATCTGTTCCGAAATGGGCGTTTTTGGCAGGAACGTTTGCCAAGACGGGCGTCAAGGTATCTTTTATTGCCAACGCGAAAACAGGGTATCAGATCATTCAAGGGGGCGTATTTTGAAGCGAGCAAGACAACCGATATCAATGTGTCATGGGGGAAGGACGCAAGCTGAACGTCATTGAAAAAGGGCGAATTGATCAAAGACAAAGGCAACGGAAGGATTGGACGGCATATGCCCTCGTACAACATGACGGAAAGCGTCTACAAAGAATCCATCGAAAAGCTGATCGATCAAGTATTGGTGGTAGATGGCAAGGGCAACCACAAGGGATATCATCAGCGATGCAGAGCGAATCAAAAATATTCCATGTTTCAAGAGGTGTACAAGAGAAGATCCCAACAAGGATACGCAGAAAGAGGTCAAGGATATTCTCGAAAGAAAAAGCCGCAGCGGAGCGAGAATATCACGGTACTCGGTGATTATCAGGTACGCGCGCCCTATTCAATTTTGGTGGAAGACAGTCTTTTTAAGGGACAGTTTTGGATTAAGGCAGATACGCATGCCTTCAAGGATGGCAAACATGAGATGAAGTTGGAGCTTGAGTTCGAGAATATCATGACAGAGGAAAAGGTCGAGAAAGAAAAGGAAGACAAGAAAATGACAGGGGCAAATACCAGTGCAGCAAATTCTGCGGAACGGCTGGTCAACCTGCAGCACTGAAATCGCAGCGTCTCATACGCCGCTCTTGCCCTCGGTCGGCAAGGTGGTTTCCCCGCCGCCTGCTCTGCGTGTGGCATGGAATGACATTGTTATCGAGCCGGAGCAAATCTATCTAAATGAGTATTGGCTGCCGGGGCATACGCGGCATATTGTCGGGAAACGAGTTTTCGCGGCGGCGGCAGTGGACTGCCCGCTTACGAAAGTCACAACCATCCCATTGACAATGAGGAGACGTGGACGGATACACTGAAAGTTGGCGACTTAGTCTCTGTCTATCCGCAAAAGGGCGGGCAGCTCTTTCTCATTGAGAGCAAGGTGATTAAGCTATGAGCAAGGCATACCCATTTTATCGGGACAGCTGAAAGAGGCGATGCCGCGCAGTTGCCTGTATTCAAGGAATATGCTTGGGATTTTTGAAAAGGACTGCTTTTCGTTGCGACAAGCGCGGGCGGCATATTCTCGTACAAAGAAAACGAAGCGATGAAGGTCTGGATTTACAAGGCGCTCAAGACGGAGCGCTTTTCTTATCTCGCGTATCGTGGCAGTATGGCATTGAACTTTGAGCCGTTCGTTGGCAAGGTTATGACTGTAGCAGAGAGAAAGTCGGAACCAGCGCATGATCGTCGAATGTCTGATGGTCAACCCCTACATTCAGTCGATTGATTCGGTTACTTTTGCGGCATCGGCGCATGGAGAGACACTGCAAGTGACGGTGATCTTGACGACGGTATACGGGAAGGTGGAAGTATATGTATAGGGCACGGGAGCACCCGGCTATCTTAGGGTGAGTTGAAGAGCTCAAGTGGCGTCGAGGCATCGACGATTGAAGGGACGTTTGAAAATGACGTACTCGCTTCAAATTCTTTAGAGTTTGCTAAGGAGAAGTTGAACTCGAGCAGGCGACAAGGCGGCGTTTGCTGATACCGCATGGGGAATACCCTCACGCGTCGCGCTGCGGAGTTCGGCGTCGATCGCAAAAAGCCACTAAGGCTAAGGTTTCCCTGCATGTGACGAGCACTGGGAACAGTAGAGGCGGGAAGTATCTTTGCTACGGCAGACGGCCTGCGTTTTGCAGCAAAGGAAGCCGTAGAAATAACCAACGAAGGAAGAATAGACGCCGTTGCTATGGAACCAGGTACGGGCGGCAATGTCGCTGCTCATACCATCAACATAATCCCGATGAATATCCCCGGCATCCTTAGCGTTGACAATCCCAAGGCGGCGTATGACGGATTCAACGAAGAGAGCGACAAGGAACTGTTGCGCCGCTTTTTGATTTTTTTGTACGGACGCCCGCGACGAGTGGCAATGCATACCATTATTACAATTGGGCAATGCGCGTGGAAGGCGTCGGCGCCTGTCGTGTGTTTCCTCTTTGGGCGGGAGCAGGGACGGTCAAGGTGAACATCCTAGATGACAACGGAAGGACGGCGTCTAAAGACCTAAGCAGGCAGTCTTCACTTTATATCGAATCGGTGCGCCCCATTGAGGGCTACGGTGACGGTGGCAAGCCCTGCACCGAAAATCGTCAACCCAGAAGCCGATATCGACGGTACGTTAGACAGTGAGCGGCTAAAAGAAGAACTTCGCGGCTATATCATGGGCAAAGGGCTTGACTTTACGAGGCTTTCGGCGGCTATGGTTATCGACAAGATCGCGAATCAAGCGTCAGTGAATGACTGTGCCAATGTCAAGCTTTGAACGGCGGAGAGCGTGTGGCGTCTTCAACAGACGAAATCCTTGTCGTTGGGGAGGTGAAAGCGCATGGCTTTACTTCGTGAGAGCCAGTCCACATCAGTCGCTATCTGCCGCGTTTTTACGAGAGATTTGTCCGCTGGCGGGTCTTCTCGATGCTTGCAGTAAGGAACACGAAAGGCAGCGGCTAACCTTGCTCGATGTCCTCGACCAGTTCTTTGTTGCTACAGCAACATGGGGCTTTCACATGGGGAGCGTGTGCTTGCGATTCGTCCACAGGCGACGGATACGGTAGAGATGCGGCGAAATCAAATTCTTTTGAAACTGCACTCGCCAAACATCCACAGTGGACTTCCTCGAGCGGCTGTACCGACGTTATATGTCGGCAGATAGTGCGTTTTACATCGAGGAGGAAAACACACGCTATGTCTTTCACCTTCATCATAGTGCGGGGGATATTTGGGATTTTAGCGGCATGCTTGACGCAGTAGAGACATACAAGCCCGCACATCTTGGATATGATATTGCACTCTTGCGCCGAAGTGGCAGCACACCTTCTATTTATATCGGAGCGGCAGTGTCAATTCATCAGGGTTATACCGTCGCTATGCGCGTGCTGAAAAATGCTGCCGCATCCCCTGCGCGCTATATTGCAGCCGTCCCACCTCACATGAGGGCTTTTTACTGTGTACGAGCGCCATGCGGGTAATGCGGCGATAGATGCCCAGCGGCACATAGCAGCGTGCGTCTGCCTCGATAAGGTTTTATTTTCATCGAAGAAAGGAGTCGGTGATGGCGATGGACAAGCGACGCTTTGACCGCCGCAGGACGTGCCTTGCAGCTAAAAATAGAAGCGGGCGCAACGTTGGAACTCACACGCATGAAGCTAGGGACAAGCGAGCCTTTCTCAGGACGTTATAGACGGCATGACCGATTTAACAGCAAGCAAAAGCCGTTCTGCGATTAGCTCGGTCGTTGTGAAAAGGGAAACTTGCAAAGTTACCGGTATTTTGCGCACACAGGATGTTGCAGAAGGCTTTTACCCGCGCGAATGGGGGCTTTTCGCCAAAGATCCGGATAGAGGGGAAATTCTCTACCTTGTCAGTACGGACAATAGCCCGGACTACATCCCGTCAGCGGCATCGGCCGTTCATGAATCAGCAACCTATACTATGCATATCGCAGTATCAAATGCTTCGACAGTACAAGTGGTAGTCAACCCGCAAGGTATTGCTACGAATGAGGCATTAGCTGACAGCGCTGGACTTGTTGAGCGTCTGCATAGCTATTCGATCGACGAGCTTTTGTATGACCGCAATTTCCATAGGCATGATTTCCGATTGCTGTGTATACAGGCGGGCACTACGGGCGGTACCCTACTCGATTTATCCCATGCAAACATTGGCGACATCATCGAAGACGGAACCGTGCGTTGGAAAGTGGTACGCCTGCAAACAACGGACGACACGCAGTATGTCCCCCTGGATGCAGACAGTACTGTGACATTTCAAATTGGTTATGACGCGCAAGGCGTATACATGATTACGCCGGAAACCTAAAGGAGGCAGCATGAAGACTTATATCGCGACAGAAAAACACGCAAGGCGAAATCCGCGACTTGCTAAAGAACATTAAGCAGACATTCACCGACAGCGGGCTTGGCACACCGCCGCACCTCACCATAAATACCCCTGATCGGATGCACGGTGACGGTGTCGGACGGACAAACAACAGTGACGCCGAAAGAGATTACCTCGGGCGTATGGCATACAAACTCTACCGCATTTGGGAACATGGGAAGTCACCACGGCAAAAGAAGGGCGTTCTAACAAAACGAAGGTTCACGTCGAAGAGGTTAAGGACTCATACCATTGCGACATCGCAAGGTGTTCGCTATGGCTATCGCATCAAAAAGACCGAGGCAATCCTTCGGCGCGCGTTGAATATCTCTATGACGCAGTAGGGCTGCGCCCCGCTAAAATGAATTTCACGGCAGGGTACCTTCGACTATGGCGATTGGGGCGACAAGTGGTTTGTCACGGAAACAAGCCCGTCATGCTGAAAAATGACGGCACCATCGACCACTGAACTGGATCCGAGGACTACAGCAAGAAGAAGGGCAGTGGTCTGGCGTCCGATGTTGCGAACGAGAGCTACGCGGGAAATGCTATGGCAATCTTCCCGCTGGTATGGGATCTATCGCTACGAAGACGCAGACTACTTGTACGAAATTATCAGCGATACGCAGTACGACGAAAACTACAGGCATATGCACATACAAGAGCGGATGGCACAATCGCAGATTGGTTCGCATGGTCGATGTACACGGCTAGCGGCACAGCCTCGAAGATTCGCAGCTTATCAGGGAAACCGGCTTTTAACAAACTTGACCGCCACGCAAGAAGTCGATGGCGCTAAGGCGAATGGCGCGGGTTGGTATACGCACACATGGAGTCAGCGGGAACTCATTCGGACGCTGGTTATTCTCCTAGGCAAATCTACAGATACACAAAGTGTATTTGGTCATGGCTAGCACAGAAAATGGCAGCGTCCATGGAACCGCAGTTGCACCAGGGACACTTGATACCAGGGCGCGTTTTATGGGTATACCGACACTACCCATCAGGTGAAAAGTCTTTCATGTGGAGGGGCTCTGGGGAAATTTGTGGGATAGGGTTCACGGTCTCATCAATGCCAATGGCGAAATTTATGCCAAAATGACACCGGAGGCAAGGCTATCGCCTCATGGATCTCAATGGCTATAAGGATACGGGTCTAAAAATGCCTGTATGTAGTGGACAGTTTATTAGCAGTGTGTCTTGTTCAGAATATGGCATGCTGCCTGTTGTTGTAGGTGGCAGCGGCACGACATACTTCACGGATGGAGCTTGGGCAGAAAACAATCATCCCGTAGGTATCCCACATGTTGGCGGCAGTATTTGGCATCCTGCTGATGCCGCCGGCGTATTCCATCTTTATTTGGGTGCTGAAGGCGAGCGACATTTGGCAGACGAAACCCTGCGGTCTCACCTTCATAAATTGACACTCCCCACGGCTAAAGCCGGGGATTCTTAAAGTCTGCTTCCTGAGAAAAACTCAGTCAAGCCTTATTCTTAAAGGGCTTGCCAAAAGCCCTTTACACAGTTCTTTAAAGTCAAAGTTCTGCTTACTTTTACGGAGAATGTTTGCCGCTCCGTTAATATCGGCATTAGCAATATGCCCATTAGAAAAACGATATAGTCCGCGCTTAATGCGTTTTCCGCTGAACGTACCTGTATACGGCTGTTCCGGGTTATAGACAGGAATATCGTCCAGATCTCAGGCAACTCGCTTTCGACGTATAGGATTCTTCCTGTTCGATATACTGAAGCCCGTACCGCTCGCAGAGATTCGCAAGTGTCTCACGAAAGCTGCCGAAACTAATCTGCGTGAACTGCTGATTCGTTACTCTCCCGAGGTTCATGCTGCGCTTAAAATCTCCGTTATATCCACAGACAACGGTTCCGATTCTTTGATCGATACAGTAGTCGATGATATAACGTGCTGTCTTTCGGATACAGTCTTTCGCACGATTATTTCTTTTTCGCGTCAGCCGCAGTATTTGATTCGTTGTTTTAACGCCCTGCTTGTCTGCGATACTCTGAAGTCTTGCCTTACGTTTGTTCCAATACTGGTTAATTGATTTTAGTTTACGGCCGTCCATGAGGAACGACGTCCCGATATTGGTTACGCAGGCAGCAAGATTTTCAAGACCGATGTCGACAGCAAGAACTCTGTTTTTATCAACGATAGCCGGTTCTTTCTCCTGCTCGTAACAATACTGGATCTTAAAGTAAGTTCCGCGCCGATCGGGGCAGATGCGCACCTCCTTTATCGTTTTTCCACTGAGCCTCGACGGAAACGGAACTTTGATTTTCTTCCCGTCATGCTCTTTAAAAAATGCACGGCTCATCGGGATCGTTAAAAATCCGTCTTTGATATTAATTGCATTCGTCGACAGAATGAGGTTAAATAGACCGCCCTTTTCGCGGTAATGCGGAAGGTTAATATCTTTGAAACGATACTCGCCGGTTTTTGCTTTCTTTATCAGATTAAAGAACGACTTAAAGCTGCGGTCAACCACTTTAAGGATCTGTTGGGATATGCCGGCCTGTAATAACCTGTAATTCTCGTTCTCTTTGCAGATATGATAGTTTTCTTCGTACCGGAGAAACTTTTTCTCCTGAAAGAAATACTGCCGTATATGGTATAGAGCTACGTTATACAGGTTATTACTGTACTGGCACATCTCCCGAAGCATTGCATACTCTTCTTTAGAAAGAGAGCGGATGACATTTGATTGGGTTAGATACATCTTGAATGTTCACCTTCCTTTGTTATATGTATATTATATAGCAAATGAAGGTGAAAAGATCAATGGTGTATCCTATTTTTGCCTATATATCCCCAGCCCTGAAGGGGCAGGGTTTTACGCGCATAAAATAAGAAAGGAGTTTTTATGACAGATTGGAAGAAAGTGCAAGGTTCGCAGGAAGAAAAGCCAGCGGCTTTTGACACAAAAAGACCAGCGCTTTTTGTCGTATACCAGCGGCGAAATGTAAAACGCATCACATAGACTAGTCCAAATGGGACAAGTACTGAGCTTTGGGAATACGAAGAAAGGGAGCTGACGCCGGAAGAATACGCCATCGCACGTGTGGAAGAACAAGACAAGACCGTTCGTGACATGAGCGCAAGCGTTGACTTCTTCACGGCGCAAGCAGAAACGCAAGGGAAAACGATTCAGGGTTTACGCGGGGACATCGATTTCTTAATGGCAGCTATTGACAACGGAGGTACAAAACATGCAGCACAGTAAGCATTTCGACAAGGTTAAATATTACTATGAACACGGCTATTGGAACAAATGGCGGTGCTGGCGGGTCGTTGGTTCTTCTTGGCTCAGCAGAGACGAATATAAAGAGCTCACCGGTGAGGAATGGAGTGAGTTTAACGAACCAGAACGAGACGACTGATTCAATGAAAAGGGAAAATAAGACATGGAATTAGAGGAAGTCACCGCGGCGATTGTCGTGTCTGTGCTTTCGGCGATTGTGAGTAGTATCGCAGGCGTGGTGATATATCGCGCCCGCGACGCTATCACGGCAAATCATAAAGAAGCCGACGCAATAAAAGACGGGGTGCAGGCAGTCCTTCAAGATCGCCTTGTTTCTCTCATGCTAGAAGCAGAGCAAAAAGGATTTGCGCCGGTGCAAACGGTTGAGAATGTATCCGTGATGCTAAAGGCGTACAAAGGACTAGATGGAAATGGTATGGTCGAAGAATTATTTGAACGGTTTCGGAAACTTCCACATGTGGCGCCGGGCGGAAGGGGTGAAGGATGAAAGCGTCGGTAGATATGGTGATCGGTGTGGGGCTGGTCGCTGCACTGATTTTAACAGTACTGCTCCCCGTAGTCGGCGTGACGGGCAGTTATGAGCGCCTGCAGGATACGATTGCAGTGGGGCTGGTTGGCTTTATGGGCAAAGGCTGCTGTAACGCAGCGCAAGGGAATAGAAAGGGGCATGGTTTGTGGCAGAATATCGAAATCCACAAAAACTAAAAGCATGGAACAATTTGACCATCGTGACAACAGGGGATTCTTCGGCGGCAGCAAACCCGGCTTATGGGCATTACGCGGATACAGACGATGGCAGAATGACGCCATGGCCGGAGCTTTTGGCGCAGCGCTATACTAGTCACAAGTTCTACAACCGCGCGGTGAACGGGGATACATTCGAGATGATGCGCGACCGCTTTTATCGCGATGTGCTGAGCCTCGACCCGGACATTGTGATCATCGCGGGCGGGGGAAATAACTGTTGGGATACGTCGAAACCGGTGACGGGGGTTGCAGGTATCGACATGGCGAATCAGTGCATGGCAAACGGGATTTATGTACTTGACGTCATGTATATGCCGATTTCGCGCGAATGGGTAGAGCGTATGTCTCATACGGCGGCCGCGTCGCCTGAGCAGAAAGATAAGATATGGCAGAACGCCTATACCATGCAGGCGGCAGTTGTTGAATGGTGCAGGAGCATGAGATTCCGACGGTGAATGCCTCGAGGGTGTTTGCTGACCGGCAGCGGCTCCATACGGAGTGGCTTAGGCGGGATATCATGCACCCAAACCAAGCGGGCTATCGCGTGATATGTGACTTGGTAGCAAAGCAGTTTTCAAAGGTGCTCCGTGAGCGGCGGAGGCGCTGAAAGGAGGAAGATCATGAAAATATTTTTGAAACCCGGGACATGCGCCGGGCGGCGACCCTGACCCGGGGGCTTGCGGTTGCGGACTTGAAGAGCATGCAGTCGCGAAAAGCAATCGCTGACCGGGTAGAAGGGTATTTGAGGCGGCAGGCGTCCCGGTGGTTGGGAATCTCCAAAGCGACAGCCTCAGCGAGATTACGCAGGCGGCAAATGCAAGCGGGGCGGACTTCTTCATTTCGATTCACTGCAATGCCTTTAACGGTAAAGGCGCACGGTTCTGAGGTGGAGGTGTTCCCCGGACAGCCGCGAGGGTGGACGCCTGCCGCCTATGTACTATCGCAAATCGTCGATAGCCTAGGAACGCTGGACAGGGGGCTGAAAGACCGCCCAAATCTCTATGTGCTGAAACATACGGACATGCCGGCGATCCTGGTTGAAACGGCGTTCATTGACAACGAGGAAGACGCTGAGCTTTTGCGCAACAGACAAGATGCTTTTGCCCGTGCGATTGCGCGCGGGGTAACGGATTGATGAGGTCAAGGAAGGGTATGATCGCGAGTAAGTGGACAGAGCTACGAGATTCTTTGCTTGAAAAACATGCGCGGTGGTGCGCTTGATGTAAACGAGCAATCGAAACAGGATTTCTTAACACAATTTATAGAGGCGGGCTTTCCTGTCGTTGAACAGTATGCAGAAAAGTTTTCTGAGGCTGTGAAAAAACAGGCAGAAAACGAAACCGGCTGGATTCGTGTCCGTGATTCTGTCGTTATCCCGTTCGGGGTGAATGTCATTCTGTTTGTGGTGCGGCAGATGCTGGAGAAGACGCAAAGCTACGATGGCAAGGTGAGCTAGGTTTTAGGCAAAACAAAAAACAGCCGAGCAGGTCAAAAGATGCTCAGCTATTTTTAATCTGGCAACAGATAGGGAAAAAGCCCCACAGGGTCCCAAAAATGGAGCCTTGCAGGGCTTTTTGTCTCACGCCTTTGCCTACGGTATCTATACGCGAGCATATGTTTTTCATACGACTTTGCGCGAAGAGAATTAACAGAAAATCAAAGCAGAAGGGGTTCTCTATACGCTGCTAAAGTGCGATATAGATAGAGGCAGGGACTATCAGATTCTATTTTCCGTACCGTCTAACAAACGCTCGAGGTTTGCCTTGTGCCGGTAGATGATGAGGATCGTGGCGAGAATGGCAAAGATGAGATAGGGCGTTGGATAATTCATGAGGCAGGTCATCACAGACACAAGAAGCGCAGCAGCGCACGAACCGAGCGAAACAAAGCGCGTTGTATAGACGAGCGCCAACCAGACGAGAAAGGCGACAAGGCTGACGATGGGCATGAGCATGGTCAAAACACTGAGCCCTGTTGCAACACCTTTCCCGCCTTTTAAAGTGCAGGAATAGAGATGCCGAGTGACCGCCTCATCGCCGCGATAGCTGCAAGGACGTGAACGACGGCGCTGC
>BNJU01005194.1_pt1 | contig 42586 bp, 54 predicted proteins | sample 8539281 | NCBI WGS metagenome assembly BNJU01 (sample SAMD00202456, study PRJDB9452) | human saliva metagenome | isolation source: human saliva | place: Japan
GCCGCTGCGCTGCCGCCGCCGCCGCCGCCGCGCTGCCGCCGCCGCCGCCGCCGCCGCCGCCCGCCTGCTGCTGCCGCTGCTGCCACGCTGCCAGCCGCCGCCATGCCGGCGGCGCGCGCGCAAGAGAAGCCAGGAGACAGCATTGATATGGACGACAACGGAAATGTTATATTAAACGGCGCCGTACTGGTAGAGGATGATATCAAAGGCAGCACAGGAAAATACGAAACAGAATGTTAGCATATCCGATAGTGCTTGGAGAAAATGAATACTTTTATACTTGCAGATAACAGAACACTTGCAAAAGGACAGCAGGTATTTTCGGAGTTATAAACAAGAAGAGTATTGAGGGTAAAATAATTATTGTTATAAGAAAGGATAATATATGATGTTAAAAAGAATTATGACTTTTGCGGCGGTGTCCGCCATGACAGTTGCATTGGCAGGCAGTGCCATGGCAGCAGAGACAACAAAGCAGTTAGAAGCTCGCAACAGGTGTACCTAATAAGATTAAGTTCACCAAGGAAATGAAAATATACAATGTGGATGATACAACAGGCGGTAGTGCAAAGGCACCTGATGGAAGTGATACATACACCATTACAGGAAGTAACGGCGGTGGCGGAAAGACTCCTGTCAGCGGTACAGACGGCGGACTTACAGTTATTCCGGGAACAGCAATGCCTACCATTTCATCAGCCGAGTTCAGTCACAATGATACAATCACAAACCACCTTGTTAAAAAAGATGTTACTGTAGACTTTACAGAGCAGTTCAACGAAGACGGTATTGACGATATAACTGTACCGGTATCTACAGATATGAGATTACAGAGACAGGTGATTTTAACCTTACTGCAAGCCAGCATGACTATACAGGAGATGTGAGCCAGCTTACAGGAGGTAAGGAGAAGAGATATCTTGATGTATATGTAGGATACAATGCGGCAGGAAAGCTTGAAGTAAAGACAGCCGTTATGATGAAAAAGGATACTACAGTTACAGATAACTCAAAGACTACAGGTTATATTGATGATTTAAGCGGTGCGCTTACAACAGATAACAAGGATGATGGGAGCACATTCAAGACAAGAGATATTATCCTTCAAAAAGGATGTTGCAGGTAACATGGGTTCTACGACGAAGAGTTTAAGTTTACTATCGACCTCAGCAATATCGGTGTAGGTATGGACTATGCGGTATCTTCTACAAACGCTTCAAACCCTACATCTATCACCGGTGTTACAGCCAATACTTATTCTTTGACAAATGTTAAGTTAAAGAGCGGTCAGACTATAAAGATTTCAGGTCTTCCTTCTACAGCCAGCACAAAGTTACTGAGGATGTGAGTGCAGGACCTGCAGGATATAAGACAACTCACGGTATCAATGTTGCAAGAATTACAACGCCTACATCTACCGCTCAGTATGCAAAATGTGCAGCCATGACTGCAGTTACTCCTGTAAAGGCTGATGATACCGTTGCAGATACAATATCTTCTTAAACTATCGTGATACACCCACACCCACAGGTGTTGTAATGAGCGTTGCACCGTTTGCAATCATGATCGGAGCAGGTATCTTATTTATTCTTGTATTTTTTAGAAGAAGAAAAGAGAAGAAGAGAACTAAGAATGAATGTTATAGGAAAATGTGCATACATAGGAAATAGGATTATAGATATAATCGTTATTCTTATGGCGGTGATAATGTTCTTATTCGGTGCATACTCACTCTATGATGTTTTCCATGTGTACAAAGGGGCATCTCTTTCAAGTGAAATATTAAAGAATGCCCCCGGTACCGCCGGAAATGAGAATGATGCCGTAAATGTGGAAGCATTATTTGAAAAATATCCGGATATGAGGGCATGGCTGAACATCTTTGATACAAATATAAACTATCCGGTAGTTCAGGGTGTCGATGATGCCGAGTATCTTAATAAGGATATAGACGGCAACTTTTCACTTGCAGGGTCTATTTTCTTAAGCAGTCTGTGTGACGGTGCTTTAAATGAGCATTATTCCTTGGTTTACGGACATCATATTGATAACGGTTCCATGTTTGGAGATGTGGAAAAGTTTTTGGACAAGAAATTTTTTGATACACATATCAACGGAATTTTATATACCAGGAAAGAAATATACGATGTCAAGGTGTTTGCTGTAATGCAGACGGATGCCTACAATGAGAAGCTTTATTTTCCTTATTTTGCCAATAATGATAAAGATGCCTCTATAAGTATCTGAGTGAAAATGCGGTAAATATAAGAGATGTAGACAGGAATAATAAAGTCATTGCTATGTCCACATGTACAGAGTCCCATACTAACGGTAGAATCGTACTTTTTGGTGAACTGATAGGAGATGATATGAAAAATCGTATTTTTTTCCTTTTGACACTGTATTTTTATACTTGTGCTGAGGGACGCCTTGGCTGCAAATGTAAAATTGCTGATAAACATAAATGTATCGGGCTCAAATCCCTATCTATTACAGATATGAGATAAATGTGAGCAGACTGGATTCTCATAACAATGTGGTTTCAAACAGTGTAATTCCCTGTGTATTTGAGAAAAACGCTACATTGACATATGATTTTTGGAGAATTTGATGATGTAGGAGAGTATAAGTACAGTATATCGCTTGCAAATGCGGACAATGAGAAGTTCAACTTTGACAGAAGAAATTATATTGGTACATATACAGGTGCTGACAAACGGAAGAAGTCTGTATACAAACACTTATCTTGAAGACCCGTTGGAACCTGCAAAGCCTGCATCAGTAGATTTTAATGTAAAATATCTTGTAGAAATAAAATATCCGAATCCTAATGATAAGGGATATAATGACGGCTCGAGCAGCAGAGACGAAATAAGACAAAAAAAGAATACGGAAAATAATAAAAATGAGACTAAGGAGAATGTCGCACCTACTATTGAGATTGACGAGCCTTACAATAAGCCTCCTATAAAGCCTTCGGATTCTAAGAATGCCGGAACAATTGTAAAGGTTGTAAAGAGAATGAAAAAGGCGATAGTAAAGACGGCGGATGAGAGCGGTATCGAGTTTTATATAACACTTTTTATTGTCTCACTATGTGTTTTCATATTATTGTTTTTTAGGAAAAGGAAAAACCACCTGTAAGCATAACTTTACCGGGTGGTTTTTTTGTCAAAAATCTTATTAGTATTTACGAATGCATAATTGTAGAATATAATAGACATAACAGGGGGAAGTTTTCCCAAAATGATAGTGTTATCCACCGTGGGATTATAGAGATTTTCGTGGTGGAGATAGAATTGAAATAAGGAGAGAACATGATTTTAGAGGCTTGTATTGAAAAATGTTACTTATTTGAAAGATGTGATTCATGCAGGGCAACAAGGATTGAGCTTTTGGACAATTTGGCAGTGGGCGGTACTACCGTAAGTATGGCGGTAAGAGACTATGCAAAGTTTATCTGTGACAGCAATGATGTTGAGCTGGCTGTTATGATAAGAGTCAGAGGAGGAGACTTTGTATATAACAATATAGAAAAATCTATTATGTACAACGATCTTAAAGAGATGGCCAAGCAGGGTGTAAAAAGAGCCGTTATAGGTGCCGTCACTGGAGAGCGGCGAGCTTGATAAGGACTATATCAAGGAACTTATAGGTGCACCTAAGTTTTTTCAGAAAAGAGATGAATTTTACTTTTCCATATGGCATTTGATCGTATCGGCGAAGGGGACTTGAGCCTGAAGAAGCACTTGAAAAGAGACTTGAAGCTATAAAGACTTTGTCAAAGCTTGAGGATACAATCCTACACATGGAAGTGCCGAAAATAATGATATTTTTGATAATATAGACACTCTGAAAAAAATATCCTTTGCAAAGAAGTACAATGTAATATAATGCCGCGGAGGAGTAACCTTTGAAAATGTAGATAAGCTGCTTAAAAAGCTCTGCACATTACCGCCGCACACGGCACAAGGATAGTAAAGTAAGGTATACAGATATACAGAGTAAATCAATAAGAGACTCTGTTGATGTAGAGTCTCTTTTGTTATGTTTATATTATCAAAATTTTTGTGATTAGTCCTTGACATAAAAGATTTTTGTACAATATATGAAGTTATTTAAAAATATAACCGACAAAAAAGAAGAGGAGTGTACTATGAATTTTTCCAATACAACCGCTGAGGTTACTTCAAATCTCATAGCTGCCGGTGAGGCTAAAGTAAAGCGTCCGCTGCATAAGATGATTATCCTGGGTATATTTGCAGGTATGCTTATTGGTGCAGGTGCTATGGCAAGCAGTGTGGCAATGCACGATATTGCAAATGTAGGACTTGCAAGACTTGTTGCCGGACTTGTGTTCCCTATAGGCTTCGTTATGATGGTATTATTTGGCGGAGAGCTTTTCACAGGTGCCTGCCTTATGATTATGGGACTGTTAAAAGGCAAGTACAATGTTGCAAGCATGATAAGAGTGCTTATCACTATATTTATTTCAAACCTTATAGGTGGAATTATCCTGCAACTTATTGCTACTACAGCGGACAGTTTAAGCTTGCTGACGGTGCAATGGGAGCTTTTACACAAAGCTTTGCACTTTCAAAGGCAAATATTTCATTCGGAAAGTGCCTTCATCTCAGGTATACTTTGTAATTTCTTTGTATGTTTCGGCGTTGTTATGGCGGGACTTTCAAAGGATATCTCAGGTAAGGTTTTAGCCAGCTTTTTACCTATAATGACTTTCGTTACCGGAGGATTTGAGCACTGTGTTGCAAATATGTTCTATATTCCTGCAGGTATCTTTGCGGCAGGCAATGCAAAGTTTGCTGAAGTCGCTATGACAAAGTACGGTATAACAGCTGAAAAGCTTGCCACACTCAACTGGCAGAATTTCTTTTATAAAGAAATGAACTTCCCTGTTACCTCGGAAATATAGTAGGCGGTATGCTTTTATCGGAGTTGCACTGTTTATTTTATACGCAAGAGAAGATCGATAAAAAGCAACGATCTGTGATATTACAGATTGTTGCTGTACGAACCGATGAGGTGGATTCTCTTATAATAAGTTTTGAATGTAATAAAAATTTGCTGATGGGTATATCATTTAACAGACTTGAAAGTGCAAAGAAACCGCTTTTTCCAAGTTCAATTCTATCCTGTCTTACAGTGGTAAGTTTAGTGAAGTGGAGGTTGCAATCGGTAAAATCATCAAAACCTACAATACTTATATCTTCAGGCACTTTGTAGTCGAGTTGCTTTACACTTTGTGACTGCCGCGAAGCTATATTGTCGTGACTGCAGATAACTGCGGTTATACCTGATTCAAGAAATTTCGGAAGGTATTTTTTCGTACATTCTGAGATATAGTAAGAACATCCTATATTATCGGAGTCTGTAATAAGTCCGTGGTGATGCATGGCACGCACAAAAAGCGGAGTGTCTTTGCCCTTTAAGCATATAGGAGCCTAAAGAGCCGCCAAGATAAGCTTATTTTTTTCTGTGGCCCAGACTTGTGAGGTGAGAGAGTATCAACCCATGCCTTCATCATTGTCAACACCTACATATGCAGTGGTCGAATTTCCTGTGATATGGTTGTCAAAAAGTGCGGTAGGGGTTTTACTGTTATCAAAATCCTTCAGCCAGGGATCATTGAGTGAGAATCCGAGAACAAAGGAACCTACATAGTCGTGTTCAAGCATGAATATGTCATATGCCGTATTTTTTTGAAAAGCGGTATCAACAGCTACAGTTTCGACCTTAAAGCCTGCAGGCTCCGCCAACTGGCGAAAACCCATGATTATATCATATGCAAAATGATGGGGCTTTTCATACTCAATATTTTCCTTTTCGATTAAAATACAGATTTTTTTGACCGGTTTTTTATATCGTCTAAGCTTCGTATAATCCAGTGCAACTGCAGTCTCTAAAACTTGTTTACGTAAAGCCTCACTAACATCAGGCGCATCATTTAATGCTTTTGACACAGTACTTTTGGAAATGCCAAGTTTGTCAGCAATATCCTGTATTGTTGTCATATTTAATATCCTTTCACATAAAAGAGAATCACTTTTATACTATTATAAAGAATAAAATTGTAAAAAGCAACGAATAACATCGCTATAGGTATGTTTTTAAATTATCTTTTGAAAACCGAATAATGGATATTATATAAATACTGTAAAATATGTTGAACGATTTTATGAAAACATAGAGAATACATGAAAATTGATTGACTAAAAATTAAAAAAAGTTATATATTTACATTAACGAAACAATACGAAAATTCAATCAGGAGGTAGTAAGATTATGGGAAGAAGTCTTAAGAGATTTCTGGCAGGAATCATGGCTTTGACTCTTGGTGCCGGTCTTACAGGTTGTGGTAACAGTAAGAGTGCCGCCGGAGCTGAAAAGGTCAGACTGATGGTATGGTCACCGTCTGAAGACCAGTCGAAAGAAAGCGGTGAATGGCTTCAGACAATGTGCAAAAAATTTGCAAGTGAACATCCAGAGTGGGATATCACATTTGTCTACGGAGTTGCGGATGAGGCAACAGCTACAGATCAGGTGTCACAGGACCCGGATGCCAGTGCGGATGTGTTTATGTATGCAAACGATCATTTGACTAATCTTATAGATGCAAAAGCTGTAGTAAAGTTTGGCGGAAAGTACAAAGAAGAAATCGAGTCAACAAATTCAAAAGAGCTTTTGAATTCACTGACAGTAAATAATGAAATCTACGGTGTTCCTTTTACAACAAATACATGGTATATGTTCTATGACAAGTCGGTATTTTCTGATGATGATGTGAAAAATCTTGATACAATGTTAAAAAAGGGTACGGTTTCTTTCCCTTTAGTCAATTCATGGTACCTTCCGGCATTCTATCTGGGAAACGGATGTACATTGTTCGGAAATGAAAATGATGAATCAAAGGGTGTAGACTTTGGAGGAGACAAGGCTGTAGATGTTACAAACTACATTATAGACCTTGCCTCCAATCCGAACTTTAAAATTGATGCTGACGGTTCGGCACTTGCAGGACTTCGTGACGGCAGCGTGAGTGCAATGTTTACAGGTTCATGGGATGCCAATGCCATCAAAGAAGCACTTGGAGATAAGATGGGTGTTACTTCACTTCCTACATTTAATATAAACGGTGGACAAAAGCAGATGCTTGCATATGCAGGTTCAAAAGCAATAGGCGTAAATGCACACAGCGAGCATATGGAGCAGGCGGTTGCACTTGCGGTATACCTTGGAAGTGAGGAAGCACAGAAGTCTCACTATGAGCTTAGAAACGTTATCCCTTGTAATACCGAACTGCTCAAAAGAGCCTGAGATTGCAGCGGATGCACTTGTTGAGGCACAGAACGATACTTTTAACAATACTTCGGTACTTTCAGCCCTTTTGTAGCGGCTATGAGTAACTGCTGGACTCCTGTTGAAAACATGGGTAAGGGAATCAGAAACAAGAGCGTGACACATGATAACGCCAAAGAACAGACAGAAGCGATGAATGCGGCAATGAACAGTAACGGATTAAATTAAGGGTAAATGTTATGGGTTTATTTAAAAAGAGTTAATGAATTTTCGACTCCATACACTTGCACCAATGCAATAAAAAGAGGGCGGACTATCGACAAAACTTTTCCATGATCCTGATGGGATTCGGAAATATAGTAAACGGACAGGTTATAAAAAGGACTGATATATCTTGTTATAGAGATTGCATATCTTGTCTTTATGTTTGTAAACGGAATCGGCTTTATAGCAGGACTTCGTACACTTGGAAGTGTGGAGCAGCAGGAAGTATGGGATGAGGCAAAGCAGATTTATACCTATACAAAGGGTGACCAGTCAATCTTATATTACTTTACGGCGTAGCCGCGATTTTAATTACCATACTTATGGTAGTTATCTGGAGAGGTACATTAAAGAGCGCATACAAAGCTGAATGTCTTCGCAAAGAGGGAAAAACATAAATAACTTTGCTGAAGATTTGAAAAACACTTTTAAATGAGAATTTATATCGTCTGTTTATGACACCTCCTACAGCCTTTGTATTTGTGTTTACAATACCTTTAGTATTTATGATCTGTAGCGGCATTTACAAACCACAGCCGTATAGACAACCATCTGATGCTCTTCAATGGGTAGGACTTGACAACTTTAAAACACTGTTTGACTCGAAGTATACTTGAAGTACATTCTGGTCAGTGCTTGCTTGGACAGTTATCTGGGCGTTCTTTGCAACATTCAGTAACTATATTTTCGGAATGATTTTATCACCCTTATCAACAGGAAGGAACAAGAGCAAAGGGATTTTGGAGATTTTGCTTTGTACTTTCATGTGCGGTTCCTATGTTCGTATCACTGCTTATCATGCGTACAATGTTACAGCCTGAAGGTGCGGTAAACGTACTTCTTAGAAACTTAGGACTTATAGCAAGTGATAAGAGTCTTCCTTTCTTTACAGATCCCTACATGGGCAAGAGTAACAGTTATTATAATAAATATCTGGGTCAGGTGTACCGTATACCTTACTTCAGCTTACAGGTGTATTGCAAAATATTCCTGAGGACCTTTATGAGGCTGCAAGAGTTGACGGGGCAAATGCAATACAGACATTTACAAAGATTACATTACCATACATGCTCTATGTTACAACACCTTATTTGATAGTTACATTTACAGGTAATATAAACAACTTCAATGTTATCTCACCTCTTGTCGGAGGAGATCCTGTTACAGACCTCTCTTCAACAGCAGGTAAGACAGACCTTTTGGTTACATGGCTTTATAAATTGACAATTGACAAACAGTACTACAACATCGGTGCGGTTATCGGTATTATGACCTTTGTTATTTTGGCAATCGGTGCACTGTTCACCCTACAGAAACAGTAAATCATATAAGGAAGAGGGAGGATTCTAATTATGGCAAAACAATTTCAGTCTGCAGAAGAAAAAGAGAATGATAAACAACACTGTTGTACATATCATTCTTGCTGTATTAGCTGTTATTTGGCTTTTTCCGATATTTTTGGGTAGTACTTACAAGTTTCAGAGCGAAAAAGGATCCTATGTATCAACCTTCCTACCAAAAGGCATTTACACTTGACAACTATGCGAAGTTGTTCAGTGACACAACTATTTTAAACTTCCCAGGATGTTTATGAACACATTGTTTATAGCAATCTGTTCATGTATATTGTCTGCATTTTATGTACTTGCAGTTTCATACTGCCTTTCAAGAATAAAGTTTAAACTAGAAAGCCTTATATGAACATGGCAATGGTGCTTGGACTCTTCCCGGGATTCATGTCAATGATTGCAGTATACTTTATATTAAAGGCAATGGGACCTACAGAAGGAAATCTTATCAAATTGGCACTTATTTTATGTTATTCGGAGGTGCAGGGCTCTGATTTCAGATTGCAAAGGGATTTTTGATACAATCCCCTGCAGCGATAGATGAGGCGGCACTTTTTGGACGGATGTACCAGATGGCAGATTTTTTATAAGATTACTTTACCGCTTAGTAAACCTATTATTGTATACACTGTCCTAACGTCATTTATGGGACCATGGCTTGACTTTATTTTTGCGAGAGTTATATGCAGAGCAAATTCAGATCAGTATACAATAGCAATAGGACTTTGGAAGATGCTTGAAAAAGAATATATCGACAGCTGGTACACAAGCTTTGCTGCGGTGCAGTTCTTATTTCCATTCTGATTGCACTCTTATTCTTATTCATGCAGAAATACTATGTAGACGGCATTTTCAGGTGCTGTTAAGGGATAATAATGGAAAATATAATTGAACTTAAAAATATTACTCATCAAAGGAGTTTCTGAAAACTATATTTATGAAGGAAACGACCCTAGGTGTGGAATGTAATGAAAAACGGGACCACATTCAAAACTGTGGTCACTGGTGCAAAGAGGTAGTACTAAACCCTTTATGAAGCAGGAGACGGCTGTAAGGCTTATGAGCAGATTTCTATGGAAAAAGAGGATAATGGAGTTTGGAACTTTCACCAAACAAAGAGCTTCATAAAAGTGTACTATGACTATTTGATAAAAAGAGACTCTAAAGAAGTCTCTATCTGCGGACCCGTATGCAAAAGCATCCGAGTCAACAGTATCAGAAGTAGGCGGTAAACCTTAAAAACCGAATCCGAAAGATTGGGGAAACGATACAGTGCCAAAAAGGATAAAGAAAGAGTTGTATATGAGCTTCATGTAAAAGAGTTTTCATGATAAGTCGGAGGTTTCTTTTAGAGTATCGAGGAAAGTATAAGGCTTTTTACCCTGTAAGCATACAACATTAATACGACGGTATTCATCCCTACAGGACTTGATTATCTGAAAGAACTGGGTGTGACGCATATTCAAATAATGCCGATGTATGATTACGGTTCTGTGGATGAAACTAAAGATGATGAGTTCAACTGGGGATATGACCCGGTAAACTACAATGTACCTGAAGGTTCATATGCTACAGATGCTTTTCACGGTGAGGTTCGTATCAAGGAGATGAAGGAGATGATACAATCTCATCCATGAAGCCGGATTTGGCGTAATTATGGATGTAGTATATAATCATACTTACTCACTTGATTCGTGGTTTCAAAGAACTCTGCCTTGGTATTTTTACAGAGCATTTAGTGACGGCAAGGTTTCTGACGGTTCCGCTTGCGGAAATGATGTGGCAAGTGAAAGAGCCATGTGTTCAAAATATATTTTGGAGTCCGTGCTTTACTGGGCAAGGGAATATCATATTGACGGATTTCGCTTTGATTTGATGGGACTTCTTGATACTGATTTGATGAACAATATCAGAAAAGAACTTGATATCATATACGGTAAGGGCGAAAAGATAATCTATGGTGAGCCTTGGTCTGCAACAGATACCGCGATAGAGTATAATAAAAAACTTGCAAACAAAGACAATATAGCTCTTTTAGATGAAAATATAGGAGCGTTTTGTGACAATACAAGAGATTCTATAAAAGGTTCAGCTCTCAGACCGAAAGAAGCCGGATTTGTAAACGGAGGCAAGGATAAAGAGGACGATATAATTGCAAGTGTGAGTGCATGGTGTGATCCCTAAATACAACAAAGAGTTTAAAGGTGTGAAAAGTACCGTCACAGATAGTTTTCAGATGTTTCGGCATGATGACAATCAGACACTTTGGGATAAACTTGAGTGATACCGCCGGTAAAGATGAGGTAATGAGATTAAACAAAAATCTGGCAGCCGCAATTTATATGACTTGTCAGGGTACTTTGTTTTTCTTATCAGGTGAGGAGTTTGGCAGAACAAAGGGTGGACTTGACAACACCTACAATATGCCAATCTCAGTAAATGCTTTGATCTGGGAACTTGCATATAAGAATAAGGACCTTGTCGACTACTATAAAGGTCTGATTGCGCTTAGAAAAACAAAGTTCGGTCTTTGTGATAAATCCGAAAACAGCTATAAACATATCACCGATGTGGAAAGAAAGCGAGTAGTAGGATTTAGTGAAAATAATGATAAGGATTCTTTATGGAGTCAGGTTAAAGTAATTTATAATGCTTCAAAGAAGGACTTTGAAGTTGAGTCTTTAGACGGAGACTTTGAAGTACTTTGTGACGGCAATGACAGTATGCTTTGGAAAAAGAATAGAAGTGTCAAGGCTCCTATAAAAGTAGGAAAACAAAGTGTATTGATACTTGGTAAGAAAAGAATAGAGGAGATATAATGGAATTTACCGGTGTATACCATAGAACATCAGAACAGATGAGTTATCCTCTGATAGGATAGACTTGTTATAAATTTAAAAACAGGATATGATGTTAAGCAGGTTTTATCCACTATGGTGATCCGTTTGAGTCGGAATACTTGGACGAAGCGAGAAGTGGACCGGAAAAAGAGAAGAGATAGTCTATAAAAAGCGATTGTCAAATCAGTTATGGTGGACTACAACTCTTACTCCAATATATAAGAGATGTAAGTATTTTTTGAACTGCATACAGATGACAGTGTCTGGTATTATTTTGAAGACGGATTTTTAACCAAGGAACAGTTCCATATGGACGGCAGGATGTTGCAGTGCTTCATTATGCCGTGGATGAATCCGTCGGATATAAATATTACACCTGCGTGGGTAAACGACACCATATGGTATCAGATATTCCCTGACAGATTTTGTAACGGTATCCGGATACAGATGATATTTTACCTGGAGAGATCATGGAAGTGTTACAAACCATGAGAAATTGGCGGAAATTTGAAGAATCAAAGCGTAAGCTTGACTACCCAAAATCTTGAATAACAGGTATCTATCTGAATCCTATAATGGAGGCAGAATCAAATCATAAGTATGATACAACCGATTATACAAAGATAGACCCTTCTTTTGGAGACAGTGATACCATGAAGTCACTTTGCAAAGAAGCGCATGACAAGGGTATTCGTATCATGGTGGATGCGGTGTTTAATCATTGCGGAAGAAAATTTAAGCCATGGCTTGATGTGCTTGAAAAAGGTAAACCTCAAAGTATTCGGAATGGTTTATGGTGGAAAACCGGGAAGATATTGCAAAAAGAGGTGATACAGGGATAAAAAGGTATTATACTTTCGCTTTTTACGGGGACGGTATGCCGAAACTAAAACACCAACAATGATGAGGTTATAGACTACTTTTGTAAAAATCTGTGAAGATTGGATAAGAGAGTTTGATATAGACGGTATTCGTTTTGATGTAGGTAATGAGGTATCGCACAGGTTTTTGAAAAAAATCAGAGAACATCTAAAAGCTATAAAGCCTGATATATCTGCTTTGGAGAAATCTGGCATGATGCAATACAGTGGCTACAGGGAGATGAATATGATTCTGTTATGAATTATCCTCTGTTTAGTGGAATTCATGACTTTTTCCTTGATAAGACAATGAAAAACATGAGTTTGAGTGATATGGTAAACCGCTGTTATACAATGTATATGCAGCAGAGTAATAATGTATTATTCAATCTGCTTGATTCGCATGACACGGAAAGACTTATAAACAGATTCCATGATTTGGATAAGTTATCAGCAGCTTGTACTCTTTTTACCCTTCCGGAAGTCCTTGTATCTATTACGGTACGGAGATAGCCATGACGGAAGGTGCACATGATCCGGATTGCAGAAGATGATGCCGTGGAGTGAGATTAACAGCAGTGAAAATGTAAAAAGATTTTTACTCATGAGAAGCCTTATCAATGTTAAGGCGAAATGAGAAGATGCAGAAGTCCGTATTTCACCTTTCCACATAATCTGAAAATGAAAGATGTGGAATATATCAAAATTGACGAATATGGAAATAGGATGAAGTTCTTATCAACGCTCAGATGAGCCTATCAAAGCAACTTCGGGAAAAGATGTCTTATTTTCAAGAGAATTTGACGGGAAACACTTGGAGTTAACGGAACTTTAATCCGCAGGATTTAATATAAAAAGGAGAATAAAGGTATGTCATTAGAAGAGATGTTAAAGAACAAGCTTGGTAAGGAAATTGCGGCAGCTTCAGATGCGGAAATTTATACAGCACTTTTGAAAATCACAAAAGAGAAGATGGAAGGCATGGAGCATAATACAGGAAACAGAAAGCTCTACTATATATCAGCGGAGTTCCTATCGGAGCTTTTGTCAAAACAATCTTATTAACCTTGGAATGTTTGACGAGGTAGAGAGATACTTGCAAAGAACGAGTCATGATATAACAGTAGTTGAAGAGGTCGAGTCGGAGCCTTTTCTTGGAAACGGTGGTCTGGACGTTTGGCCGCATGTTTCTTGACTCTATCGCAACACTTGGATTAAACGGTGACGGTGTAGGATTAAACTATCATGACGGACTTTTCTTACAAAAGTTTGTAGACAACAAGCAGTATGAGGAAAAGAACCCATGGATTACGGACAACAGCTGGCTTTATAAGAACTGATGTAAGCTTTTGAAGTTCCGTTCAAAGACTTTTACATTAAAGTCAACTATGTATGATATAGATGTTCCGGGATATCATCAGAGCAAATGTAATAAATTACATCTTTTTGATATTGACAGTGTGGACGAGTCTATTATCAGAGACGGTATAAATTTTGATAAACATGACATCGGTAAGAACCTTACATTGTTCTCTTGTATCCGGATGACAGTGACGAGGCAGGACAGCTGCTAAGAATTTATCAGCAGTACTTTATGGTAAGCAATGCCGCACAGTTAATTATAAGAGAGGCAGGAAGAGGTGAGATCTACAGACTTCATGAGCATGTATGTGTTCAGATCAACGATACTCACCCAACCATGGTTATTCCTGAGCTTATCCGTATCTTGACACAGCAAAAGGGCTTTAACATGGATACAGCCATCGATGTTGTAAGAAAGACCTGTGCTTATACCAATCATACAATACTTGCAGAGGCACTTGAGAAGTGGCCAATCAGCTATTTAGAGAAGGTAGTACCACAGTTATTGCCTATTATTTATGAGCTTGATGCAAGGGTAAGAAAAGAGTTCAGTGATGAGAGAGTGTATATAATAGACAATCAAAACCGTGTACATATGGCACATATTGATATTCACTACGGCTACGCTGTAAAACGGTGTTGCAGCTCTTCATACAGAGATCTTGAAAAACCCGAGCTTAGCCTTTTATGGCATATCTCACCCTGAGAAGTTCAACAATAAGACAAACGGTATTACATTCCGTAGATGGCTCATTCATTGCAATCACGAGCTTTCAGAGTATTTAAACGAGCTTATCGGACCTGAGTATGCGGATAATGCCGAAAATCTGAAAAGCTTTTGGCTTACAAGGATGATGAGAAGGTATTCAGAAGCTTTAGAGAGATCAAAAAGGATGCCAAGATCTGAGCTTAAGAAGTATTTAAAGCAGACTCAAAAATATTGATATTGACGAGAACTCTGTATTTGATATTCAGATAAAAGCGTCTGTGCATGAGTACAAGAGACAGCAGATGAATGCACTCTATGCTATTTACAAATATAAAGAGATAAAGAAGGGACATTTACCTAAGCGTCCGATTACTATGATCTCGGAGCAAAGGCTGCACCTGCATATACTATTGCAAAGGACATCATTCATTTGATTTTGCTGCACAGCAGTTGGTGGAGAACGATCCGTCTGTAAGTCCATACCTTAATATAGTTATGGTGGAAAAACTACAATGTTACAAAAGGCTGAAAAAGTTTATCCCCTGCTTGTGATATCTCAGAGCAGATCTCACCTGCATCAAAGGAAGCCTCAGGAACAGGAAAATATGAAGTTTATGTTGAACGCGCTGCCAACCTTGGTACTGAGGACGGTGCAAATGTAGAGATTCATGAGCTTGTAGGCGATGACAATATCTATATCTTCGGTAAGAAGTCTGAAGATGTAATAAAGTTTATGAAACAGTTTCATATCGTTCTGCCGATATCTATGACAACGACCCTGAGGTGGAGGAGTTGGTAGACTTATTGTAAGTAAGGAACTTATCCGTATCGGAGATCCTGCGAATCTGTGCAGACTTTACAAGGAAATTGTAAATAAAGACTGGTTTATGGCACTCCTTGATGTAAAGGATTATATAAAGACAAAAGAGCAGATGTTAAATGACTATGAGGACGAGATGTCTTGGTCAAAGAAGGCTCTTGTAAATATAGCAAAGGCAGGCTTCTTCTCATCAGACAGAACTATTGCAGAGTACAATAAGGATATCTGGCATTTATAAGGAGTATTGAATGAAAAAAACAGGAATTTTAATGCCGGTTTCAGCTCTCCCTTCCACAACAGGCGTGGGAGAGCTTGGATGGCTTCCTATCAGTGGATTGATATAATGAAGGAAAATGGAGTAAAGATCTGGCAGATTTTACCTTTAAACCCTGTAGGATTTGGAAACTCTCCTTATCAACCATATTCCTCATGTGCAGGTGATGAGCTTTATATCAGTCTTGACTTACTTTTTGAAGACAGATTGCTTGATAAGAAACCTGATAAATTTAGAGAAAATGCCAAAAGAGTTGATTATACAGCCGTAAGAGCTTTTAAAGAAAACTACCTAAGAGAAGCCTTTGAAAAGTTTGTATCTAAAGACGGACAAAAAGATCCTGCATATGTAGACTTTATGTCACAGGATTGGGTATATACCTATGGTGTATTTCGTGCTTTAAAGCTGACAACAACGGCGATTGCTGGAACGATTGGAAGGCTGAGTACAAAAATTGGACGGGAGATAAGAGTGTACTTCCTGAGAATGTAGAAAAGAAGCAAGCTACCAATGCTTTATTCAATATATTTTCTATACTCAGTGGATGGCTGTAAAAAGATATGCCAATGAGGCAGGCATTGAAGTCATGGGTGATGTGCCTTTCTATGTCGGACTTGATTCTGTAGATGTTTGGTCAGGTAAGGATAATTTCTTACTTGATACTGACGGAAGACCTATATTTATTGCAGGAGTTCCACCTGATTATTTCAGTGCTAGCAGGCAAAAGATGGGAAATCCTATATATGACTGGGACTACTTAAAGAAAAATAAATATAAGTTCTGGGTGGACAGAATAGGATATAGCAATAAGTTATTTGATATCATCCGTATCGACCACTTCCGTGCATTTGATACCTTCTGGAAGATTCCGGCTTCATGTCCTACAGCCATTGACGGAGAGTGGATTGAGGCTCCGGGATATGAAGTGATAGATACCCTAAATAAAGAACTACCCGGTGTAAATCTTGTAGCTGAGGATTTGGGAGAATTGCGTCCTGAGGTATTGGAGCTGAAGGATCACTATCACTTAAAGGGAATGAGAATTCTTCTATTCTCTATCGATACAAAAAGGAAAGTATGCAAGAGATATATCAAATGATATAGAGAATGTTATTTTCTATACAGGAACTCATGACAATGATACTCTAATGCAGTGGTATGACGGTTTGACTGTAGCTGCAAAGAGAAAAGGTCAGAGAGTTTTTAAAGAAGCAGTATAAAGGCAGGCAATATAAAGGACAGACTTTTGACTTATGTGTTAAAGAGTAAGGCTGAATATGCCATTATACCTTTGGCAGATATTATAGGACTTGGCAAAGAAGGTCATATCAATACACGGGAACAGTCGGAAGCCTGAACTGGGAATGGCATATGGTAGACTTTAACAAGGCTAAGGGAAGAACGGCAAGATATAAAAATTTGATAATGAACAGATAATAGAAAGTGTCAAGACTCTTTGAAGCAAAGGGTTTTGACACTTTTCTGATTAGATTATATAATGAGACTATTGTATAAAATAACTGATAATATGTGAGGAAAAATGAATATAAGATATTTTCACAACCCTATAATGGTCTCATAAATTAAGACACTTTTTCAGACAAGTTTTAATGAATCTGATATACTAAAATTAGTACGAAAGAGAGGATTCATTAGTATGTCCAGACAAAGAAGAAATTTTAGTGCCAAATTTAAATCAGATCTTGTAATCGAGTTGCTTAAGGGTGAGAAAGATCTCAATACACCCTTGCAACAGAGAACAATATCCAACCAAACCTGCCCCTGTAATTGAAAAAGAATTCTTAACAATGCTTCCGCTGTTTGATGACAAGCGTGAGGAAAATCTCAAGGATAAGCTTGCTGAGGAACGCAGGAAAAGCAGAGTATGCCAAAAGGTCGGTCTAGCTAACCATGCAGGTTGACTGGCTCAAAAAAAATCTGAAGAAATTTGTGGACCTGACTACGAGAGTAAGTTTAGTCCAAAACCTTTTGACAACTAAAGAAATACCTGCTTCTATCGGAGCAAAGCTGCTTGATATCAACCGTACAAGCATCTACTATAAGGGTTCTCCTGCATTAGATGAAGAACTAGCCTGTAAAAAGATTATTGATCATCTTCATACAGATAATCCTACATGGGTGCAAGACAAATGTCTGCACAACTCAAAAACAGAGGACGTCATGTAGGGCACCGTAAAAGCACATCGTTATATGAATGAGATGGATATTTACCCAATCTATCCGAAGATGAATCTCTCAAAGCGTATGCAACAGGCTAAGGTATTCCCTTATCTTCTCGTAACTGCAGTTATAGACGCTCCAAATCAAGGAGGTCTATAGATATTACATAGCTGTTTACAATCTCGGAAAAGATGTTGAAAAACGGAATCTTCCGTATATACAACAGTACAAAGAAAAAGATAGTTATTGCTTACGACAAACAGGGCGATTGCATACCTGAAACCCAGAAGATTTTTGAAGATAATTGTGTATTGAGACTGTCAACTAATAACTGCGAACTATATGGAAGGTCATGGGACACGGAGGAATAAAACAAAATGAAGATGAGTTATATAAGCTGTGGAAGTTACTGATTGATAAGCAGATGAAAAAGTCTGATCTGCGGAAAAAGGCAGGAATCAGCTCTTCTTCACTCGCCAAGCTCACCAAAGACGAGAATGTAACCACAGAAGTTCTTTCAAAAATCTGTCAGGAATTGAAATGTGATGTTGCTGACATTATGGAATTCGTTCCGGACCCGAACCGGAAACACCGACCAGGATAAGAGAAGGAGAAAAGAGCCTCCGATTGAAATCAAAGAATGACGAGGAAACTATATGCCAAAGATAGATGCGCAATATAGCTACATTTCATCGACCTCTTTGCGGGTGCCGCGGCTTTCGGAAGGGTTTCTTCAGGCTGGATTCAAGCCTGTCGCTCATGTCGAAATGAATGAATTTGCGGCTAAAACGCTTGAAACGAGAAGTGCCTATTATTACCTGAAAGGCACTGACAATCTCGGTCTATATATAGTATGTGTCCGGGAAAATCTCCCGCGACTATTTTTATGAAGCAAATTCCGCTTCTATAACAAAAACTATCATAAATGAGACGATGTCGGACGAGACGCTCCCGGCAATTTTCAAGACTATTGATGGGATAATGAAAATACGAGGCATCACAAAAATCGATGTCATTGTAGGCGGTCCGCCCTGTCAGGCATATTCTTTGGTGGGCAGAGCGCAAAGCAGTCACATGGAAGTGCTCTATGGCGGAAGACCCTGTAACTCACTTTGTACAAACTGTACGCACGTTTCTTAAAACGCTATCAGCCTCGTATGTTCGTGTTTGAGAATGTTACGGGTCTTGAATCGGCCAATGGCGGAGCTACCTCGAAGAACATTCAAAAATACTTAAAACGAGTGGGATATGAAATTGAATGCCGTGAGCAGAATGCTCATACCTTTGGTGTACTCCAAAACAGACGTCGAATGATTATCGTCGGATGGTTAAAGAAAAGCGGTCTGAAATATCCCGATTTTCTTGAAATCAAAACGGATGCAATAGTAAATGATCTCTTCGCTGATTTGCCAAAGCTGCATCCAGGCGAGGGTTCAGATAGGTACGCAAAAACAAAAGCCACAAGCTATGTTATGGAGTCAGGAATACGGACGAAGGATGATGTGCTGACTCATCATAACTGCCGACCGAATATAGAGCGGGATATCAAGATTTACAGACGGGCGGTTGAACTGTGGAACGATGGGCATAAACGCCTAAATTACAATGACCTCCCGGATGAATTGAAAACTCATAAGAACCGACATTCATTTACGGACAGATTCAAAGTTGTTGAGGGTGATGAATCGTGCTGCCACACCATTTTAGCGCACCTTTCAAAGGACGGTCATTATTTCATTCATCCCGACATTGAACAGAACAGATCGATTACCGTCCGCGAGGCGGCAGAATACAGTCCTTCCCGGACAGCTATTTCTTTGAAGGACCACGTATATCTCAGTTTGTCCAGATCGGAAAATGCGGTGCCTCCGATGATGGCCAAAAGGGATAGCAATGGGTATTTTTGAGCAACTGTATAAAGGAGATTCAGATGGAAGGTAACCTGCCGCTTGAACAATTCAGCAGATATAAAAAGCTGGAACTTGAGGCTTCTCCGTTCCACTTCCTTTTTGGATGCGAATATTGATTTGAACCCCACCAGCTCAATGCCTTCTGCGCTGCTATCCAGCGTTGAAAACAGGCGGCATTGTTCTGGCGGATGAGGTTGGTCTCCGGAAAAGACCATCGAAGCCGGACTTGTGCTGAAATATGTTCTGAATCCGCGCAAATCGTGTCTTGATTGCGCTTCCGGCATCCTTGAGAAAACAGTGGGAACTGGAACTTGAGGATAAGTTCGGCTTGGAGTCGGTGATACTTGACAGGCTGACTGTTGAAAAAGACAGTTCAGACTGGCGCAATAGACTCACCGACAATAAATCTGTCCGAATCGTTCTTACCTCCTATGACTATTCATCCAAACTGATGAAACGGTTCCCGGAGGTGAAGTGGGATTTTATCATCATCGATGAAGCGCATAACGTGAGAAACGTATTTCATGGCACTAAACGCGCAAAGAATCTGTATGAACTGTCAAAGGGCATACCGAAGATTCTGCTGACAGCTACGCCTCTTCAGAATTCGCTGACAGACCTTCACGGGCTGGTCTCTTTTATCGATCAGCGTATATTCGGAAGTGAGAAGGTCTTTAACAAACGCTACATCGAAGGACAGGATTACTCCGACCTTAAGCGTGAGCTTTCCCCGGTTCTGTACCGCACCCTACGTAAAGATGTGGCAAAGTACATGAATTTCAAAAAGAGAACCTGCAAGACGGTGGATTTTACCCTGTCGCAGGATGAGATTGAATTATATCAGCGGGTAAACGACTTTTTGAAGCGTGAACTGTTGTACTCCATACCAACCTCAAACCGCGGGCTGATCATCCTTGTTATCAGAAAGCTGCTTGCTTCTTCGAGTTTCGCATTGATAGAAACCTTTGAAATTTTGAAGAACAGACTCGAAAAGCTGCAATGAAGGCAACAAGTCCGCAAACGCACAGGGAGGGCTTCGACCTTTTCTGGAGCTATGTTGAGGATGAGATCGATGAATCGTGCTTTGAGGAGACCGAGAATGAAGATACAATTGTTCAAAAACAGTTCATCCAAGCCGAACTCGACGAGGTGAATATCATCATCGATGTGGCAAAGCGCATCAAGACAAACGCAAAGGTCAATGCGCTGAAGACCGCCATTCAGATTGCTTTCGACTATCAGAAGGAGCAGGAAATCCTCAGAAGGTCGTTATCTTCACGGAATCAAAGCGCACTCAGAAGTACATAGCTGCAGAACTCGCAAGACGGGATTCGATGATGAGGATATTCTTCTCTCAATGGTGACTTTGACGACACGCTGACGAAGGAAATATACAAGGCGTGGCAGGTCAAAAACTTCGGCAAAGCAAACTATGGGCGCAGCGTGGAATATAAACACGCTATCGTAGATTACTTTTCGTCATAATGCAAAGATACTAATCTGCACGGATGCAGGCTCCGAAGGTTTGAACCTTCAGTTCTGCAATACGGTTATAAACTACGACCTGCCCCGAACCCGACGAAGATTGAACAGCGTATCGGCCGTTGCCACCGCTATGGTCAGAGAACATGACGTTGTAGCGATCAATTTGCTGAATACGCAGAATGCCGCTGATCAGCGTGTTTACGATATTCTATCGAAGAAGTTTGAATTGTTCGAGGGTGTGTTCGGCGCATCGGATATCGCGCTCGGTGCATTGGAGTCCGGCACGAGTTTTGAAAAAATGGTATTGCAGATTTACCAGACCTGCGATACCACAGCAGAGTTTAAGAAAGCCTTTGATAAACTGGATTGCAAGCTGAACGCAAAGCGGGATAAGAAAGCAAGAGAACTCCGTTCCCTTCTGCTTACAGAAAGCAGCGGTGCAAAAGAGCAGGCGCTTGACGCCATAAAGTCTGATATCGCAAGATATCTGCACGATGTGGGAATACTGGAGTGCTTTTGACGAGCCGGAGGTTGAAGGTGGTCTTCATTACTGGAAAGTCGATAATTGGGGAGAAAAAGTCCTCGGATCGCATGGAATCCTATTCATAGGAGCCTTCTGCGATTCCTCGAAACTTCTCTTCCGGTATTGTTGCTCTGTGATGAAAAAGGAGCCTATAGACTTTGACGAGGCAGACCTTGTTCCCGAACTGGAACAGATTGACGATATGGATGTGCGCTATTTCACACCGACAGAATCCGAGATGAAGCTCTACCAGCGTGTTGCGACAATCTGACCGCTGAGATGGTTAACGCTATCAGGAGCAGTCGGAATCGATCAAAGCCTATAACCGCAGAAAAATCGAGAACTGGGAACACATCCAGATGGGAGCATCTGATAGCAACATACCAAGACATGAATGCGAGATTGACATTCCTGAAGGAAGAGGAACGAGCCTCAAACAACTTCTATGAAGATAGATAGTACGAAAAAGATAACTGAGAAGTCCAAGGCACTTGAAAAGCTGCAGGAGTCCTTTCACGAGAAAGGCAGGATTCAAAGCTGAGGGTGAACGGGAAATCGCAGAGTTTGAAAAACAGTTTGATATTAACCCGATTCTGTTGGTTAATATCGTACTGAAGTTTTAGGAGAGATTATTATGCAAAAGACAGGAAGACTGGAACTAACTTGGGTGGGCAAATACGATTTGAAAGCCATCGAGCCAAGAATTCTTCTTGAAGATATGGATAAGTCATATGCGATCCAGCAAGTGAAAAACATGCTGATTCATGGAGATAATCTAATAGCGCTACAGGCTTTGCAACAAGAATATGCAGGGCGTATCAGTGTATTTATATTGATCCTCCCTATAATACAGGAAGTGCGTTTCAGCAATATGATGACTCGGTAGAACATAGTATTTGGTTGAGTTTAATGAGAGATCGGATTGTTTTATTGCATTCTCTTTTAAGTGAGGATGGCAGCATATGGATTTCTCTTGATGATAACGAAGTTCACTATTTGAAGATTGTTTGTGATGAAATATTTGGCAGAAAAACTTTTTGTTGCTGATGTTGCGTGGGAGAAGGCGGGATAGCCCGCGTATGGATGCTAAACTATTTTTCGACAAGATATGACCACACGTTAGTATTTTCGCAAAGAACATAGATATGTTGCATATAAAGAAAAATTGTAAGTACTGAAATTCCAGAGCATTATAATAAGGTCACCAGTGATGGCAGAAGATATTATTTGAAACCGTTAAAGTATATCGGGAGCAGCAGATTCGCGTGAAGACCGTCCGAATTTGTATTATTCATTGACTGCCCCAGACGGAAAAGAAAGTATTCTGTAAAAACAGATGGGACTGATGGGCGGTGGCGCTGGTCGAAAGATAAGGTTGATGAGCAACCCGATTTAATAGAATGGTAAAAGGACGTAATGGGTGGACGGCATATTACCGCATTTTTGCAGAAGCTGAATCCGAGCGTCCACCTGAAACTCTTTGGAATTTCAGGGATGCTGGGAGTAATCGTGTCGCAAAAGCAGAGATAAAGGCATTATTTGATAATGCCAACGCATCTGATACTCCCTAAGCCAGAAAAGTTGATCAAGTACATAGTGAGCATTTGCACAGATGAGGGAGATTATGTTCTGGATTCATTTTTAGGATCAGCTACGAGTATAGCTGTGGCTCATAAAATGAACAGAAAATATATCGGAGTTGAATTAGGTGACCATGCGTATACGTTGTGCAAAGTAAGGTTGGATACAGTAATCAATGGCGAACAGGGTGGAATAAGCAAGGAGGTTGATTGGCAAGGTGGTGGCGGATATCACTTCTATGAGTTGGCACCGAGCCTTCTTGTGAAGAATGATAAGCTGCCAATTTATCAGATCAACCTTCATACACTTTCGAGATGCTCTGTGAGGCAATCTGCAAGATTGAGGGCTTCCGCTATAAGCCACAGGATGTGTTCCACGGTCACTCTTCGGAGAAACGGTTTATTCACATCACCACGGAGTTTATTAACGCCGGATATATAAAATCGCTGTCAGCACGGCTTGCCGAAGGCCAGTCTCTCCTGATCTACGGTACAAAGATTCAGTCGGATATGGTCTTGCCCGATAACATCGAGGTCAAGAAGATTCGAAAAGACCTTCTGGAAAAATGCGATTTTTGAAAGCGAGGTGCAGTAAATGTCTGAGATAGTAAGCAAGATCAAATATGCAATGAGCCTGAGAACCTGCAGGAGGAGGCTCTCTCTTACCTCGATGCCATCAGTTCGCATTGTGATTACAAGAAGGACAGCAAGGATGTTATTGAGGCAGCCGCATCGGAATACTGCGAGAGCAGCGCAAGGTCAAAGCCGGGTTTGAGTTCCCGTCCTTCTGTTATGCTATGGCCACTGGTATCGGAAAGACCCCGTCTGATGAGCAAGCATTTATTATCTATACAAAACGAAAGGCTACAAGCACTTCTTCATTCTTGCGCCCGAAACACTATCTATGACAAGTTGCGGAAGGAATCCAATCCGAACCATCCGAAGTATCTTCAAGGGACTTGAGGCGGAAATGGGAAGATCGAAGGTTTACGATGGTGAGAATTGTGATGCCTATCCCATAAAGTATGACCAGATGACTCCTGATTGTTGAGAAGACTTCTGATATCCAGCTATTCATATTCAACATTGGAAAAATCTTTAACAGCAAGACGGACACGCAGTTCAACTTCCATAAGTTCAAGGAAACGCTGGGCGCTTCCTCGCCGATGTGTTGGCGCAGTTTGACGATCTCGTTATCTGTATGGATGAGGCACACCGTTATGCCCGCATCGATGAAAAGCAATCAATTATCTGAAGCCGGGTTCTCGGTCTTGAGTTTACCGCTACGCCGAAGTCCGCATCGAATGTCATCTATGCTTATGATCTGGCTCGTGGCGCTGTCGAGGGATATCTGAAAATCCCTGTTGTTATGGGACGCTCTAATATGGCGGGCTATAACCAGGACGATATCGAGGAAATGAAAATCAGAGACGGTCTCACGCTCCATGAGTATCGCAAGGCTGTGCTGCGTGAATATTGCAGCGAAAACGACCTTGACTATGTAAAGCCGATTGTTCTTGTAGCCTGCAAAGATACGGATCACGCCAAGAAAATCCGTGCGCTGATAGACAGTGATGATTTCCAAGGCGGAAAGTATAAGGGTAAGGTTATCGAAATACATTCAAAGCAGACTGGCGAGGAGTCAGAAGAAAACATCCGTCTTTTGCTCTCTATAGAGAGTGCTTCTAACCCGGTCGAGATCGTTTTGCACGTTTATAAGCTGAAGGAAGGATGGGACGTCAATAATCTCTTTACGATTATCCCGCTCAACGCGGCAAAGAGCGATATTCTCGCTATGCAGACTATTGGTCGTGGTTTAAGACTTCCGTTCGGAGAACAGACCGGCAACGAAGACTTGGACTCTCTTGATATTGTTGCCCATGACCATTACAGAGAACTTGTGGACGAGATTAAGAGCAGTGATATCTTCCGTTATCGTGATCCTTGATAAGACAGCTGTCGAGGCTCTGAGGTCCGTAGGCGTATCTGCTACCGTGGACGATGGCCAGCTTTCTCTGCTGGATTTTGCAATTACCGCATCCGGCGTGAAATCTTTTGCAGAAGTCAGCAATCCGAAAACGCAGCTTGAGATTTATCAGGAATATGTGAAGAACTTTATGTCTGCGCAGAAGAAGGACAAGAATGAAGACCCTTGGCAGATGACCCTCTTTGACCTTCATCCTGAGATGCTTTCCGGCGACTCTGCTGAGACAACGGCTCCTGCACAGGAACAATCAGCAGCGGCGCGTACAAACCGCAAAGCAGCCTCTTACCAAGGATGAGTTCGTAAAGGCGGTTTCGGAGTAATCGGCGAAAGCTATCTCTGTCCCGAAAATCCTCGTGCAGACCACTTCGGAGGTGAAGTTTAATCGCTTCGAGGTGAAGCGCACAATCGCTGACTTTGAAGTGGCTATGGCTAAGATGAGCGTTTTGACGCTATCAATCAGCAGCTTCTTTCTGTCGTGGATGCGCAGATTCTTGAAGTCAATGACGCCATGAACACTCTTGCTTGTATGCTACTCGATTCCATCAGCGAGTTGTCTTATGACGATGCGGATTTTTGTTATTGATGTTGTTGAGCAGTATTTAAGCCAGATACCGGAGATGAAGAAAACAAGCGGAGAATCGTTCGCCGCCATGCTTCTTTGATTGTACGATATCCGCAAGCAGATTTATGAGCATATGGACAGGAAAACGCAGGATGTTCACATCATTCAGAAAGACCTTATTCTGTTCCCGATAAGTTCGTGAAGAACGTCAAAGAGGACGGAAAGGTTAAGTATGATAAACCGTCTCTCTGACAAGAGCAATATCAAGAAGTATCTCTTTACCGCTAAGAAGTCATAGTTATCCGGCGAATGCTTTTGATAGCGACACGGAGCGTCTGTTCTCCATTATTCTGGAGGAAGATCCGGATGTTATCTGTTGGATCAAGCCGCCGCTTAATCAGCTTGGCTTGTTCTGGAAAGCAGGTCAGCAGTATAATCCTGATTTCCTCGTGGAAACAACTGCGGGAAAATTCATGGTCGAGGTTAAGGCTCTGAATGAAGTGACATCAGATGAGGTCGTATCGAAAGCAAGAGAAGGAATAAAGTGGTGTCGCTTTGCTTCAACGGCAGACCCGGATCATAAGCCTTGGGAGTACAAGCTGATTTCAGATGACAACATTCATCTTGGTAATACCTGTAAATATACACTCGGTACGGCTCATGCCGTGAAGAAGGAGGCATAATGGCTGACAGATTTAAGTATTCGGAGGTCAGGCAAAAAATCATTGATGCCATAAGAACTGACCTTATCGGTCCCAGAGAAAAGGAAGAGGTTCTTGAAGAGAATCCACGCTATGCCTATCTCGTGGGTATGCTCGATATTCAGAGCGATGACGAGGATTACTCCGGTGCCGGAGAGCAGGAAGTTGATGCTGATATGGCATTTGAGGATGGCGAGAATTTTACGGCAGGCGAGGATGAGGACAACGAGCCTATATCCACTACACATTTTCAGCTGCCGTCCTCTATAGGTATCAGTTTCTACACCAAAAGCGATACAGAGAGTATCAACTTGGATGTGACATGGGGAGACTATGTAAAATCCTCTGAAAAATATACCGGTAAGGATGAAAAAGAACATAGCCGTGCTATATATGCGTGCCAGCCTATGGAAGAAACGGTTCATGTACAGTTTAAGGATTTTACACGAACAAAGGATTACCAGCTTGTCTGCGACTCCAATGTTCATGTTCATGTGTCCCGTATTCCTTTGAAGGGAGGATATTCTCTTGTAACGGCATATATCATTAACAAGAGAAAGAATCCTGCCAATAGTGCAGAGGCCATTATAGTTCCAGAGTGGAAATCAAGGCTTATGCGGAGGACGGTTCTGCCGCATTTATCGCAGAACATATTTGCAGAGAGATACTTGCCTCCGATGAGTTTTTATTTTTGAGCAGCGCCCGATCATGGGGCGTGGACGTGGCTGTGCAGCGGTGTGGGATACCCCGGTTGATGGCAGAACAACATATGTGAAATCAGCGTTTATACCCGAATATGAATTTCCGGGTGTCAGCGCCGCTTTGGATGGATTTGACCGATACTTCTTCTCGACATTTACCATGTCTGTAAAATCGAAAAAGGAAGAAACCATCGGTAAACTTAATACCCTGGCTGACTCTTATGAGAAGTGGATTAACTCTACGCTTCTCGGAAACGCAAGAATGAGCAATCCCGATTTTAAGGATAAGATCGGCAACAAGGTCATTGACCGCTGTCAAGACGCTCTGAAGCGTATCCGCGAAGGCATAAGCATTATTGAGAACGACGACACTTCATTTGAGGCTTTCTGTTTCATGAACCGTGTAATCTTCTTGCAGAATAGTATCAAGGGCTACGCAAAAAGCACGGCACAGGGACAGAGTGCAATTTCAAGACTTCATTAATCTGAAGAATCTTGATAACAACTTCGGATGGCGTCCGTTCCAGATTGCCTTTATTCTGATGAATCTTGCCGGAATCGTTGATCCGAAACATAAAGACCGTGAGGTTGTTGACCTGCTTTACTTTCCTACAGGCGGCGGTAAAACAGAGGCTTACCTTGGCCCTTTTATGGCATTCGTTATCGCCAACAGAAGGCTTAGAGCGTCTGATGAAGAGGAATACAATCGAGATGGCGGCGTGACCGTTATGCTCCGTTATACGCTCCGCTTGCTCACCACGCAGCAGAGAGACCGTATTACAAAGATGGTGCTTGCAGCCGAAATGATCAGACGGCAGGCATACCCGCAGTTTGGTAAAGAACCTATCAGCATTGGTTTCTGGGTAGGAGGCGGAGTAACGCCTAACAAATTTGATGAGTTTATTGAAAAGGCTGATAATCCGCAGGCAGCAAGGAGTGCAAGGAACCATGTTTATAAGCAGCTTTTAACCTGCCCGTTCTGCGGAAAGCCTCTCAAGGAAGAGAACTTTAACATTGACACCGATAAGAAGTCTATCGAAATTTTCTGCTCCGATCGGGATTGTCAGTTTTACAGATACTAAAAACGACAGGATACCAATCCGGTTTATCTTGTCGATGAAGAAATATACGCCAAGTGTCCGACTATTATTCTGTCGACTGTTGATAAATTTGCGCGCCTGCCTTGGGATGTGAATACAAATGCACTTTTTGGCAGAGTGGACAGGAAATGCAGCCGAGATGGTTATGTTGCTATTGGAGCGGAACACGGCCGCCACAACAAAACAGCTTTTGCCAGCATCAACGATGGTAAACATCATACCGTTCCTGCCACCGGAACTTATTATTCAGGACGAGCTGCATCTTATCACGGGACCGCTTGGTACGGTTTACGCATGCTCTACGAGACGATTATTGATGATATGTGTATCCATGATGGTATTAAGCCGAAGTATGTCGTTTCAACAGCTACAATCAAAAATGTGGAGGCACAGACCAGATGCCTTTACGCAAGAAAAGAATACAACGCAGTTCCTCCGAATGGCTTTTGAAATTGGGGACAGTTTCTTCATCGAGAGATTTCCGTAGATGATGATCCGTTCCGAAAATATGTGGGTGTATGCGCACCGAGTCAATCTGTTAAGACTGCTGTTTCCCGTGTTTACGCCATTATACTGCAGGCTGCTTTATCATATTCCTGCAGGATGAGTATAAGGATGTGATTGATCCGTACTATTCTCTTGTCGGTTATTTCAACAGTATCCGAGAGCTTGGCGGTGCGGTCAGACTTTTGCAAGACGACATTCCGAAGAGAATTTATCGTATCAAGAATAAGTATGGCTTGGATAAGCAGCGGTACTGAACCACAACGTGGAGATTACTTCCCGTATGTCATCATACAAGATACCTGAAAAGCTGAGTCAACTTGAAACGACTTGTGCTTCAAAAGACTGTCTGGATACGGCTATCGCCACAAATATGATTGCTGTTGGTATGGACGTTGACCGCCTTGGGCTGATGGTTGTAACAGGTCAGCCGAAACAGAACTCGGAACACATACAGGCAACAAGCCGTATCGGTCGTGCATTCCCCGGACTGGTGGTCACGCTCTACAATGCGTACCGTCCTCGCGACTTATCGCACTATGAGAATTTTACAGGCTATCATTCGCAGCTTTATCGTTTTGTCGAGGGAACAACGGCAACGCCGTTCTCCGCCAGAGCAAGAGACCGCGTCATGCACGCGCTGATAATATCTGCAATACGCCTGAAATTCCCGAACATGGCAAACAATCCGGATGCGGCCGCTATCGGTTCACTAACTACAGAGCAGCTCGATTCGGTGAAGAAACTGATTATTGACCCGGCTTAATATCATAAAGCCGTCAGCACGAGCAGATGCGGAGGAAGAAATAGATCGCTTCATTGACTGGTGGAAACTGCAGGCGGCACAGACGAAACCGCTGCGGTATTACGTGGTCGGAACTGAACGCTATAACAGGTTGATGAATCCGTATGACCAGCCGCACGATGAGAATGAAAAAGGCTACACTCGTTCCATGCGTGAGGTTGAGAGTTCTACGAATATGTTCTATTACACGGAGGATTGACATGGCTTTTGATAATAATAAACTTGGAGAGTTACGTCCAAACCAAATTATAACCACCTTTGGCCCCGGATCAGTGGTCGATGCGGTTAAGGACTCGGTTACGATTCTGGACATCTCCTATTGGAAACAGAAGGGACAAAAAATAATCGATGGCAGGCTTGCATCATATTTAGGTGTCGATTGCTTCTATATGCCGCGGACAAGTTTTTCGGAAGATGTTCCTGTTGTGACCTTCCCGTACTGGCATGTATGCTCTAATCTTAAGTGCGGAAAGCTGTTTGATGCCAGAAAGTATTTTGCTCTTGATAAGTATCTCAAGTACGGTGTCACTTGCCCTGAATGCCATCGTCTAGCCTATCCGTCCTGTTTTATCACAATCTGCGAGAATGGACATATGTCGGATTTTCCTTGGAAGTGGTGGGTACATAGAGGAGAGTCTGATTGTAACGGCACCTTAAAGATGTATTCTACAGGTAATACTTCCACCCTTGCGGATATGTGGGTAGAATGCTCCTGCGGTGCTAAACGGAGCATGAGTGGAGCAACACAGAGAGATAATTTTGAAGGTGTTGCCTGCTCCGGTCACCATCCGTTTAGACCGAATGTAAAAACCATAAATGCGACAAGCCTCATCCCATCACAGCGTGGGATGCTTCTAATGTTTATTTTTGCTGTGAGCAGGAGTGCAATTTCTATCCCGCCGTGGATTAATCCGTTGTACAACCTGATTGATGAACATTTGCGTGACATAGAGCTTGCAAAACAGCTTATGGGTGATGATGGAATAACCAAAATATATGAGATATATTTCTGCATATTCAAGGGATGAATTTGATGATGCGCTTGAGCGGCGCATGAGCAACATTAAAGAGTTCACGGAAATAAAGCAGATGGAATACAATCGATCACGCACCACAATGATCCGGGCATATCAATCAAACAAGAAGCACTTAAGGCTGAGGAGGATGACTTGCCAGTATATTTGCAGAGGTATTTCAGCCGTATCATCCGAGTGACCAGATTGAGAGGTTCGTGTTCTTCTCGGATTTACAAGAGTAGATGCCCCGATCCGGATGCTGATGAGCAGCCAAATGTGGCTGGCAGCAGGAAAGCAGGAACGCTGGCTGCGGCAGCTGAAGTAAACGGCGAAGGCATCTTCATAGAGTTTCATAAAGATACGCTTGCAGCATGGCTTTCACCACTGCGGTGAAAGGCTGATCAGAAAGTACTTGACTCATACAGAGAATTTTGTGAGTCCAAAAGGCTGGACAATCACGGTAGTAAGGAATGCCGTTTATGTTCTGATGCACACTTTTGCTCACTTGATGATTAAGCAGATGCTACGTCATCTGGATATTCTTCTCAGCTATCAGAGAAAGAATTTACTTTTGGCGATAAAATGGCAGGCATTTCTGGCATCACAGGAAGTTCCGATAAGGAAGGTTCACTTGGCGGATTGGTTGAACTCGGCAATATCGATCAGATGACTAATCTCATGAGGGACGCTTTCCAAGAGGCTCTTGTTTGCACAAATGATCCGGAATGCATGAGTAATTGGCCGGCTGGCAAAAACTCAAACGGAGCTGCCTGCCATTCATGCTGTATGATATCTGAAACGGCTTGCGAGAACGGAACAGAATGCTGGACAGAGGTCTTGTTGTTCCTATTCCGGACGTGAGGAATGCTCATATTTTAAGGAGTTAGTAGGTGACCCTATGCCATGGAAATCTAAACAAAGAGATATTTTTAAATACGGTCAAAAGCGATGCAGCCAATGGTACGGCAAATGCAGTTTCGATGCTGAAGCGAAGCTGTCCTGAGTTATCCGATGCACATTGCGAGGACATCATAGGAACAATTATCGGTGCAATGAATATGTCAGAGGCAGATAAGGTATCCCTTATGGTCACGGCACCTCGTCTTTTTCTATCAGTGCGAGAACTACAATGAATGTGGTTCAGTCCATGATAAACGGAGCGGAAAGAAATATCCTAATCACAGGATACTTTATCATCATACTTTTTCAGAACTGGTCGATACAATCGTTCTAAAAAGCCAGCGTGGTGTATTCGTGAAGTTCTTTGTGAATGACATTGATAAGCAGCCCGAGATTTGACAAGATATTGCGATACAAAGGGCGGTTCTTGAAAAATCTATAACTACCATCAAGAAGATGATAAGATGGCTGCGCTCCATGCAAAGGTTATCTCGGTCTGACCAGCAACAGACTTTAATAACATCTGCGAATCTGTCCTATCATGGGCAGCAGGAAATATAGAACTCGGTACATTGATAGAGTCAAAACAGATTGCAAAGCAAATAGATGATGTATTTACTAAGCTGATTTTTCAAAAATATTCAGCGAAGTGTAAATTGAGGTGTTAAACTGAGTGAACAGCAAGGAGTAATTTATATCCTAACCAATCCGTCCTTCCCAGACTATGTGAAGATTGGATATGCGGACGATATTGAGAAACGGCTGCAACAGCTGAACCGTAGTGAGTGCATTCCGTTTGCTTTTCGTGTGTATGCCACTTTACGAAGTGAACTCACGGCTTTCCGATTTGAAGATTCACTCAATCATTGATAAGCTGAATCCGAATCTCGCTCGATTGATAATTTCAACGGACAGAAACGAGTTCGTTAGTTCTATGCAATGTCTCCGCAGGATGCCCATTCCATACTGGAGGCAATCGCAGAAATCCACGGATGTACTGATAAGCTGAAACTTATACCGCCAGGTGCAGATGATGTTGCGGCAGCCGATACTGCGGAGGATATTGAGGAGCAAAAGAAAGAGCGTCTTGCTCCGTTTGCATTCTCGCTCTGCCAGATTCCCATCGGAGCAACTATCGAATACTGCAACGTGCAGACGAAAAGTCAGGACTGACCCTGCACGGTAGTTGATGATCATAATGTAGAATATGATGGTAAGAAATGATCTCTTTCTGGTCTGGCAGCAATGCTCACACAGAGCAAATGGGGTGTTGTCGGGCCGCGCTATTTCAAGTATAACGGTGAGTGACTGAACGATATCCGTAAACGCCTCGGCGTGTAAACCTTTGATTATTCCTCATACATTTTGATTTTCCCTGAGGGGTTCAAATTCTACGGGCAAAAGTCGCTGAAAAATTGAGAACAGACATAAAAAGAGGCTCAGCGAGGTAAAAACCGTTGAATGCCCTTGTTTATTGAGGGTTCCTTGTATCAAAAAGACAGCGTTTACATAGATGATGGTGAGAGATGAACTAGAGATTTGAAAACAAAAACTAAAGAGAGGAGAAATATGTATATTACAAAATATTGGGGAGATTTTATCGGCGGTTCTGATGACAGCCTGAGTCTTGTTGAGTTTTTGGAAGACCTGAATAAAGAAGAAGTTACTCTAAAGAAATATTTACAGGTATAGGACTTGATAGGCAGAATATGGATTTTAGGCAAACAGTCGAGAATCTCGGGTTTATAAATTCGACCGGTCTTGAAATGGACTTTTATTATGCGATAGATGTTGTTACAGACCTTGCAGCTATTTTGTTGGAATGTAAAATTAGCGGACATGTAAATCTTAGAGATTTGAGTGACAATGAAGATGTCAAAAATCGATGCATACGAGTTGTAGCAACGGAAGAAGAATATACAGCCATAAAAGTTGCGTTGGAAGACTTTGTAAAAGATCCGAAGTCATATGATTTATATGAAATGATAGGTGATGATATCATAGAGATGGCGGAAATTGTAAAAGAGCTGAGGCAAGAGCTGCTGCAATATGAGCTATAATATTTTTGGAGATTACTATGAGCATTAAATTTACAAAAGGTATTGAGGAAGACAATATTTCACTTTTATGCAAGTGGTCAAATGAAAGAGGAGAGATATTTCAAGAGCAATGATGGGAACTGAAGTATCGTTTCACTAACTTATGAAAAATAGAAAATCTGGAAAATAAGTTTTCTATTTTTAATGAAGAAGAGTTTATCGGAATGATACAAGAGGTGAGAATACAAGAATATAATATTCACATAGGTAGATTTGTATTAGACCCTACAAAAACAGGATCCGTCTTGGAACAGAGGCTTTTGAAAAGAATTTATAGATTTTATCTTTAAAAGATGAGAATATCAGAAGTATCTCTTTAACGGTATTTGACTTTAATAAAAGTGCAAAAGAGAGTTTATGATAAGCTTGGATTTGAGATTTATGAAGTAATTGAAAAGCCAAAACTAAAAGTATATTATGAAAAAGTTCAGATAATATAAGTCTAGCATGGAAGTCTTCTATGAAAATAAAAAAATTTACGGAGATAAAATTGAAAGGTATAGATGTTAGTATACAATAAACAAATCTTAACGCTTACAAGATTTTGGGGTGATCACAGATTATGTTTATTTGCGAAAAACCCAAGCCAAATTCATATTCCAAAAATGGAATTTGTCGGTGGATATCCTAATGAATGGTGTATTTTTATTGATAACCTTATCTGATGATGAAAAAGGCTGAGATTACAGATTTAAATGGAAGACATATAAACTTACAGGAAATAGGCATATAAGTCCTGAGTTTATAAATATTGGAAAAACTATAATTCACAATATTTTTAAGACAGGAAGTCACAAAACCGAATACTTCCTGTTTTAGACCGTTTTTAACTCATATTTATTTTGATGCTTACATAATCTGAGCTAGTTTTGTCTGCAAAGGATAAGGCATATTTTATATTTCTTGCCGCTTTTTCTATACTCCATGACCTGAGGCTGTCTTTGTTTTTTGGTGCTGCAAAAAGACGTTTATTATTATAAGCTGCAATATAAATGCGAGATTCGTTGCTGTATAGAGAAAGTCCACAGTCCGAAGTACTGTTGTTAAACAAGTCGATAACAGCAGGAGTTAAGAACATCCTTGCTGATTGTTCGTCAGTACAGTAGATGTTGTAATGCTCGTTGTGCCATAAATCGTCTACATTGATTTTTTTACCACCTGAAATATTACCAAGATAGCCCCCTTGAGTCTTGATATTAAGGAAATGCTTTTGTCGGAACAATCCAAAATTTCCCTTTTAAAGAGTGTGTGCTCTTTATAGAGTAAACTTGTCCGATAAAGCCCGTAATCTCATGGAGGTGCTTTATCTCATCCTTTCCGGTGGCCAATCCTTTTGAAACAGTGTATGCATATAAATCCACTATTTCAATATCTTTTTCATTGTTAAACTTAAGTATTCCTGATTGGATATAGTATTTTGCAGCAGGGACTGCCTCTTCAACACTACTTGGAGAAATATCATGTTCTGTATCAATTTTGGCCAGGATAAAGAGTGTCAGTATCGGTTCAGAATTTCACTTCATAAAAGTACGCGCAGTTTGCTCTTTGCTTTTCTTCCCAACGCCTATAAAGCTGTAAACCAGAACACTTAAAATTTGTAGTGCTATAAGAAATAGAATCAGTCTTGCGATAAACTTCATAAGCTTATCTATCAAAACACTGTCCGGAAGGATGCCTTGTTCTTCCAAGAAGAAAAAGCCTATACCGACAATAATGCTTATAAATATAAGAAATATTCCTAACAAAATAATCTGCGTAACATTATCTTTATAATTTACTATATTTTTGGACAGCTCTCCAACTACGCTGAAATCGTGAGGTTTTTCCATAGATTATTTATTTTCTGTATTTCTTCAGGGTTTAAATTCAAATCCATTAGTGTTTCCTTCTTTTATAAGATAATTTTACCTTTCTTGCTCATATTATAACAAATAGAAGCCCAATATATAATAGAATAATGTATAATAATTATAAGACATTGTAGATTTAAGATAAGTAGACGATAGTATTAAAAATAGCTGCTATAGATTCACTTGGAGTAAATCATGGACAAAAATATAAATAAATTTATAGTATGAGACACGCTAATATCATTTTCAGCCTAAACAAGAGCAGAGTAAAGGAAATTAAATTCCACAACAAATGCTTACTCTAAAGGTTGATTCATTATTTCAATATGTAAACAACGAAGAAGTAGAACACGAGGAAGTGGTGTTTCAAAGATTGTGATTTAAGACTTGCAGTGTTTTTGATTTTTAATAAAAACCTTAGGTAAAGGTCATTTTACCGGAGATTCTATTTCTTTAGAGGAATTTATGGATGTCTCATAGAAATTGTGAGTTTGAAATTATTACAGAAGGTTATTTTGGAAATTCAACTACTTTACTCAGATGGCTTTGGGAAGAAGGAAAAATCCTGTATCAGCCATTATGTATATTTGGAACAGTGGAGATATGGAGTATTGTAAATATGGAGAATAAAGATATGAGCAACGGAAAGAAGTTAGACTTAATACAATTTTTATATGGTCTCGGGACAGGAAAAACATATAATACTGTAAGTTATGCGGTTTCTGTGCATGTGAGCCTGATTTGATATAGACAGTATGAAGTATGATGATGTTTTTAGCCAGTTTAGAGAACTTAAATATAACGGACGCATCGAGTTTACTACATTCCATCAGTCTTACGGATATGAAGAGTTTATTGAAGGAACAGCCTCATTATGGTTTCAACTTCAGATGGTGAATATTCTAAAAGATGTAAAGTGATATTATCCCGGGTATATTTAAAGAGTTTTGTACTGAGGCCGCTAAGAAAAAGTAGAAACAAAAAGGATTTGATATAGCTGATGATGCACATCTGTTTGGAAAGTAACAATAAGAAGTGAAGTAAGGCAGGATTGCTTTGATAATAACAGGGTTCGTATAGATTGGAAATTTGATTCAGACGGATACAGGATTTTATAAAGGATATGGTTGCAGGTGATATTATTATCAGTACCGACGGAAATAGGAAGCGTATAAACGGTATTGCGGTTATCACAGATGAAGCATATGGAGCTTAAAACTGAGGAAGATAAAAACCACAAGAGATGTTAAGTGGTTGGCAAAAACATTGATTTAGATATTACAGATATAAATGAAGGAAAAATTTTCATAGAATGACATTGCAAAGAGTTCCTAAGATGAAAATCTCTGATATAGTGGAGTTAGCCAGAAAGGTAAATAATAATCTTGCCGGAACTGTAATTAAAGATAATAAAGTCTCTATGTGTTTATCATTGATGAGATAAAACAGGGTAATATATCAAAGATATTTGGGAGTTAATCACTTTGATAGAGGAAACCAAGCGTGCGGGAGCTGATGAGGCAATGGAGGTAACGCTCCCTTATTCAGGTGACACTTTCAGTGTGCCTAAAAACGTTTATATTCTTGGAACAATGAATACTGCAGATCGATCTATTGCAATCATGGACACTGCACTCAGACGTAGATTTGATTTTATTGAATGATGCCTGACACAAATATGCTTAAGAATATTGGAGCCGATAAGTTGATGGTCTGATGTTGTGGCAATGCTTGATACGATAAAATGATCGTATAAAATTTCGTATGACAGAGAACACACAATCGGTCATGCGTTTTCACGGACTTAAGGATAGTCCGACAGTCTGAAAACTGGCGACTATCTCTCTAAATCAGTTATACCTCTTTTGAAAGAATATTTATGAAGACTATCAGAAGATACAGTTTGTTTTGGGGTGATAACGAAAAACGAATGAAGTCTTTATAAGTTTATTAAAGATACAGATGTTAAGCAAAAAATATATTTAAGGGCAGTGTTGACGAAGTTATAGACTTCGGATACAGAGCTATGAGATTAACGAGGAAGCTTTTAAACAACATTGAAAGCTATAAAGAAATTATGTAGATTGGCGGTACTGAAACGGATTTTGGTGAGATCGAATGTGGTGATTGAATGAATAAGTTGTTGAAGTGGGAGAGTTTGACACTCATCATAGGTAATGAAAATTATAAGGATGATGAAAGATTACAAATACTTTTGAGCTTTTGACAGTCTTAGACTTTATACGAATTTGATTGTAATGATGAGAGCTTGGATGCATTGAAAGTTTATGAGGATTGGACTAAGCTGCAGTATCGAAATGTGGTCATATAAAGAATTATGTAGGGTCTGATACAGATGAAGAACGTGCTACTGGGCAAATACTCAGACAGATCTTGGGTAAGGTTGAGGACTGTACACAAACCAAAAAGTCTTCCCTAGATGCTTAGCTATGAAAGACTTTCCAGTAATGTATGAATGATGCCGCCATGAATATAGATAAGATGAATTGTATGAGATATCCATCAATATGTATATTCAAGCAGTACGGCAGCTCTGTTAAACGTGGAATACGGTCAAACTATGTGCAACAAGAAGATAATCAGGGTATTTTATAGGAAAAACTGCTTTGTAAAACAAGCATATCAAAGCTAATTTGTCACATAAGGAGCGATTCTATGTTTTGTTTGATGAATTTCATCCTAATGGACCTGAAAAATCGTCTGTAAAGGCAACATTGAAAAAGTCAGAAACTTACAGGAAGTACCAAAAACTCAAAAAGAGATACGGCAGTTGCTTACAGCTTTTGAAGCGGTAGACAGCTCGGCAAATTATGAGAAGGATTTCTAAGTTGTTATAAACAGGGAATACTGAAAACTACGAAATATTGATTATGGTCCAGGTTTTTCTTGATGAATAAAAGTTTTTATAACATTTACAGGCCTCAACGAATTGAGAGCACTTTTATTCTAATGAGTCTGTATATGAAAGCTATGTAGCCAAGCAGATGAAGAAGGTATTCTGCCCGGACGGATGGGATGTCTCATACTGTGACAGGGACGTTACTTTATTTATAGAGCCGAAGAAGCAATTTGCTTTTAAGACCTGATATTGTAATCAGGAAAGGTGATAAACGGTTATTTTTGATACAAAGTGGAAGCGCCTCATAAAAATGAGAAAAACTACGGAATATCTCAGGAGGATATGTATCAGATGTACGCATATTCAAAAGAAATATGAAACCCTCAGAGGTATGGCTACTTTATCCGATTAACGAAGACGAGAGATCATCCACCCTATAGAGTTTTATAGTGGTGATAATACTTATGTTAGATTGTTTTTGTAGATGTAGCTATTATTGAGAACAGTTTAAAGAATTAAAAACAAAGAATAGTAATTTAATTTTCAAGTATTTCACTGTGTAAAATTAGGTGATAATAAGATAAAATTATAATGAAAAAGGAGTTAAGCTATGAAAGCTGATTATGATATAGTTGATATCGGTTTCGGTAAAGCGGGAAAGACACTTGCGGCTAAGTTCAGTAAAGCAGGTAAAAGAGTTGCCTTAGTTGAGAAGGACAAAAATATGTATGGAGGTACTTGCATAAATGTAGGTTGTATCTTCAAAACGTCTTATAACGGATGCAGCCAAATCTCCAAAAGGAGAGTTTGAGGAAAAAGCACAGCATTATAAGGAGACGGTTGCTGAGAAGAAAAAACTTACAGCCGCTCTTAATAAGGCTAATTACGATAAGGTAGCCGGCACAGGTGTGGATATTATTGACGAACTCGCATCATTTAAGGATAATCACCATATCATTGTTTCAACTAAAGACGGAAATGTAGAGATTGAAGCTGAGAAGTTTATTATAAATACAGGTTCGGTTACTGTAATACCGAAGATAGAAGGAGTCGACAGTAAAGGCGTATATACATCAGAGTCTATTATGAATCTTGAGGAATTACCGAAAAGACTTACTATAGTAGGCGGCGGTTATATCGGACTGGAGTTTGCATCTATGTATGCTGATTTCGGAAGTAATGTAACTGTAGTTCAGGACGGAGATATATTCTTGCCTAGAGAAGATGAGGATATTGCAAAGGCTATCCGTGAAGTACTTGAGGCAAAGGCTGTAGATATAGTTACAGGTGCAAAGGTAACAAACGCAAGAAGGTAAATTATATTACGAGATTGCAGGAGAGGCAAAAGACTTTAGACCTGATGCAATTTTACTTTGCGGTAGGTCGTAGACCGAATACTGACGGTCTCGGATGGAAAATGCAGGAGTCAAGCTCACTGACAGAGGCGGCGTAGTTACAGATGAGCATTTGAAAACAAGTGCAAATAATATCTGAGCGGCAGGTGATGTTTGCGGTAAGCTTCAGTTTACATATATTTCACTTGATGACAGCAGAATTATCTCGGATGAGATAATGGAGAGGATAGAGAACTACTGAGAACAGAGGTGCATTCTCATACTCGGTATTTATAAATCCGCTGTTCTCAAGAGTCGGAATGAGTGAAAAGGATGCAAAGGCGGCAGGAGGAATACAAAGTTTTAAGCCTTAGTGCCAATGCTATTCCAAAGGCCAAGGTATTAAGAAAAACTGATGGACTGTCAAAGGCTTTTAGTTAAAGCGGACGGTACAATTTTGGGCAGAGCTTTTTCTGTGAAGAGTCATATGAGATGATTAACTTTATAAAAGCTTTGCAATGATCACGGTATCAAGGCAAGGGATATAGCAAACTTTATATTCACATCCTACAAATGTCTGAGAGTTTAAATGATTTGTTTGTAATGTAATACAGATATTAAAAATGTACTTGCATTTTTTAAAAATACTGTATAATCCCTGTCTTGACAGTTTTGAAAAGATAAAATACCTTCATGCCCAGTGTAGCGGCTTTGGAGGGTATTTACATTTCGTTTTGAAACTAAAAATAGTATTTTATTTTCCTTACTTTGTTTTTAATTGTTCTCATTTGACTTTTTGTTATGAATTCAAAATCTGTATTAAAATGACAAACTCATGTAGCTTATCTGTAAGCTCCGTTCTTTATATAGCGGTATAAAACCTCGCTCTTTACATACGCAAAATTAAAACTTTAAGGGTTTTTAGAACTCTTCACATGTATATTTGTGTTCTAAAGCTTTCTCAAGATATCTGTAAATAATCAATGCTAAAAAACAAGTTAAGAAGTGAGCTGTAATTCTATCAACTCTTTGTAAGTACACAGGCCTTGCATCAAACTCGGTTTTCATAATTCTAAAGCACCTTCGATTTGCCATCTCTTTTCACTTATACTTAGTATTTCACTTACATTATCGTCAAGTAGGTCTGTTGAGATAGCATACATACCGTCATACTTAGTTTCTTCATCTATTTTGTCTGTATTAAGAAAGTTATGTACATTTGCCTTTTCTCCATCATCAGTCACTGCAAGGCTGCTAATCAAACCGCAGGGTCATTAGATTTCGCCTTTCTTTTTTGATGCTACCTTTTTCAAGCATTAGCTTAGCTCTGTCAACTTGTTTTTCTCTAATAGTTTTTTGGTATTTGGCATATTTAGGTGAGTATGTGATGATAAGCCTCTGAGATAAATCCTTAGGTGTATACGGAGCATCTTTGTAATATATATCCTCATCATCATTTGATATTTCGCCAAATCTACTACTTTATCATCAGACAAACGTTTAAATCCTTTAGTGTCTAAAGCCCATTGTCTATCTTGTGCATTAAGCTTTTTTATAGATTGTGTAACGACAAAGGCTCTTTCGCCCATATGATTGTATTTTCTATTTTTTTCCGAGCCAAGTCCCTGCATCGCTACAGTAAATAAACTTTGACAGTCAAACCTCGTTTAAAAATCTTTTCTTCAAGAGGTTTAATAGAAGTTTGCTCATTAGCATTACCCGGAAATAGAGAAAAGGCGGAATACCGTCACCATCCATAAACATCCCCATTTGTACTATAGGGTTTGGTATGTGTCTTACTTTTTCCGTATTTTTAATCCCTGTCTTCATCTTCAATCTGCAAAATAATAATTGTGCAACTCATAAAAAGGATCTTATCATTGCGTTTTCCCAATAAGTGGCTATTTTTATAAGTTTCAGATTGTATGCAAGGTCACATTCTTTAGCGAGTACATTTAAGGAACGGTATACGTCATGCAGTTGGTAAGACGGCGGCTCCAAAAAGTCAAGAGCACAGGTGTAACTTGAGCGTTTACTGAAGGTTCAAGTATTCTTGAGTAAATCAAATCTGATAAAATCGCGTTAATATCAAACTAGCTATATTTATCCTTACCTTTCTGCAAACTTTATCCAAGCCAAGTTTATAATAAAAAGTATTGCAAAAACAGTAGCTCATCGATAGAAGACTTGTTGTTGAGGTTGAAGTCTTTTATTGGAGTTAAAAGAAATATTTACTGTTTTATCTTCTTTATATTTTTTTGTGTTTCAAGTCTTGCCTCAGCACGAGCTCATTCCATTACATCATCTGGTAGGTCCGTGCTTTTTAATAAATCAGCAAGCGTACCAAGTTTGCGTACATTAACAGAGGTGCTAACACTTTGTCATTAATGAAAACTTTTAGAAATATAGAATGACTCAGCATTTTTTGATTTTGATGAGTAACTTCATAGGGAACTCCAAGTCCCATTATACCACACAATACTATAAAATACTATATAATAAAACGAAAATTTTGACAAATTTTTTAACTAAGAAATGTAGGCTATATGCGGGTTGTGAGACTTTTTGAAGCTTTATTTAGTAAACAAACTGTCAAAGACCCTGAATGATTTGTTTTAATAATACAGATATTAAAAATGTACTTGCATTTTTAAAAATCCTGTATAATATTACACAGCTAACAACTCAGTTTA
>BNJU01003789.1_pt1 | contig 42456 bp, 66 predicted proteins | sample 8539281 | NCBI WGS metagenome assembly BNJU01 (sample SAMD00202456, study PRJDB9452) | human saliva metagenome | isolation source: human saliva | place: Japan
AATAAATAGGAGGAAAAATGTTAGAAAAATTAGCACACTTTGAGAGAAGAAGGTTAGAAAAACTTGATAAAGTTGGAAATCTTGAGGAATTGAATGAATTGAGAGTAAAAACTCTAGGGAAAAAGGGGAATTTACGGCGATAATGAAGGAAATGGGAAATATCGCTGCTGAGAAAAGAGCTGAGTTTGGAAAAACTACGAATGAAATAAAAATGTGTTGTTGGCGAAATTTGATGAAACTACAACTGGCTTTGAAAGGAAATTGCTAAACAGGAAAGATTGAAAAATGAAACAATAGATGTGACTTTTGCTGGGAAGAAAAGCTAATGTTGGATCGCTTCATCCACTTACTAAAACAGTTTGTGGAAATTAAAAGATATTGTTTCTTCTATGGATTTGACATTGTTGATGGACCTGAAGTTGAGTATGTAAAATATAATTTTGATGCATTAAATATTCCAAAAACACATCCATCGAGGGAAATTACTGATACATTCTATATTAAAGAAAATGAAGTTGTATTGAGAACGCAAACTTCTGGAATGCAAATTAGATACATGGAAGACGAGAAAACCACCATTTAGAATGATTTTCGATTGGAAAAGTTTACCGTCCAGACTACGATGTATCGCATACACCAATGTTTCACCAAATGGAAGGACTTATGGTTGGAGAAAATGTTTCTTTTGCTAAATTTTAAAGCGATTTTTGGAAAAATATTGTAAAGAAAAATATTTGGAGAAGACAGAAGAGTAAGATTTAGACTACACTTTTTTTCCCATTTACAGAACCTTCTGCAGAAATGGACGTAGAATGTGAGTTTGTAAAGGTGAAGGATGTAGAGTTTGTAAAGGGACAGGATGGCTTTGAAATTCTTGGAAGTGGAATGGTAAAATCCAAAAAGTGCTTTCAGGTGTTGGAATTGACCCACAAAAAAATATCAAGGATTTGCATTTGGATTGGGACTTGAAAGAATTACGATGTTAAAATATGGAATTGATGACTTGAGAGCATTTTTGAAAAATGATGAGAGATTTTTGGATCAGTTCTAATAATTTATAATAGTATTTTTAGCTAAAATTTTTGATGGAAAATTTATTTGAATGTAGAATAGAAAAAAATCAATTGGAGTGTTAAAAATGGATGATAAAGAAATCAAAAATTGATGATGAGTATGTACAAAAATTTTATGAAGAAATTCGTGAAGATTATGAAAAATTCACCAAACGAAAACTTTTTGCAAAAAAATAAAACTGGTAGAAGATAAGTTGAAAAATAACAGATAGTAAAAGTGTGGGATTGCCGTATGTTCCGAAAAGGAAACAGAAAATTTCCAAAAGCATCTAATGGTGATGAAATGTTTGATGATTGCACAGATTAATTGTGAAAGATTTGAGAGGACTAAAGGATTTTTCCCAAAAAGGAATTTTACAATTTTTTTGTATGCTAACGATAGTCTTATGGGGACTTGACTTTGATAGTCCAAACTGTTCAAAGATGGACTTTTAGAGTGATTTATCATGAAGAGATTGGAAGAATTTTACAATACAGAAAAGAGTTGAAAAGATATTTATAAATCCACATAAAATTATGAAGAATATGTGTTACAGAAGATAATCAAAGTTATAAAATAAAATTTTGAGATTACGAACCGAGAAGGAAAAAGATTTGAAGAGGTATTTTGAAGATATGTTTGATAAAATTTGTGAAAGAGAAAAAGTTTAGACCCAGCATCAAGAGATTGAAACTTTTATCGAAAAATATTGCAGATACTGAAATGGATTATTCAGATGATCATCATTCACAATGTGATGGTTTTTCATATTTTTACACAGGAGGATCCGAGAAATATGAAGAAAAAAATACAAAAATATGATACATTGCTGTTTCAACTTGACAGTGAACATGATAAAACCAAAGGAAAAATGGAAAGTTTGTATCGGAGATGCTGGAGTATTAAACTTTTTTTATAAATCGTGAAAAGTTGAAAAAAACAAAGACTTTACAGAAATTCTCTATAATTGGGATTGTTATTAAAACAAAAAGTTATCCACATTATTGTGGAAAAAGACATAATTTATAAATTAAAGAAAGGAGAGTGTGATAATCTATAAATTGAGAATTTATAGGTTTGTCATGCAAAAAAATAGAATGCTAATTTCGTTAAACTGGTTAAAAGCAATATATAGATTTAGATGGAATAGAAATAAATGAAATGGAAAAATGCCTTGACTATGATTGGTCAGGAAGTAGAAAAAAAATCGAGGTTTTAGGGAGAATTTAGAAAATGTTGTAACAGCGCAAATTATTGAAAAAGAAATGCACCCTGATTCTGACCACTTGACAATTTGTAAAGTTGATAATGGGAAAGAAATTTTACAAATCGTGTGTGGAGCACCTAATCATAAGGCTGGGGATAAAGTTGTGTTGGCACAAGTTGAGGGCAAAAATTAGCTCCAGATTTTGTTATTAAAAAAGGTAAAATTAGAGGTGTAGAATCGAATGGAATGTTGTGTTCTGAAGAAGAATTAAACATTGGGAAAGATTCGGATGGAATTATGATTTTGCCTGAAGATACGCCTGTTGGAGTGCCTATGAAGGAGTATTTAGGAATTAACGATACAGTTTTTTTGAATTGAAATCACTCCAAATCGTCCTGATTGTTTGTCGCACATTGGGATTGCAAGAGAATTAGGAGCTTATTACAATAAAGAGGTTAAATATCCAAGTTTTGTGATAAATTTCAGAAAGTTCTGAAAAAAACGGCTGATAACATTTCGGTTGAAATTGAAGACAGTAATTTGGCGAAAAAGATATGTGGCTAGAATAATTAAAAAAATGTTACAGTTAAAGAAAGTCCAAAATGGTTAAAAGAAAGAGTGGAATCTATTGGAATTAGAAGTATTAACAACATCGTAGATGCTTCAAATTTCATAATGATGGAATTGAATCAACCAAATCATACTTTTGATTTGGATAAAATTGAAGGTGGAAAAATTGTTGTGAGAGCGGGACATGAAAATGAGAAATTGGTTACGCTTGATGAGCAAGAAAGAGAATTGAATAGCGATGATATCGTGATTTCTGATGGTGTGAAAGCCGTTGCACTTGGTGGAGTAATGGGTGGACAAAATTCAGAAATTACTGAAAATACAAAAAATATTTTGTTGGAAGTGGCAAACTTCAATTCACAAAATGTTAGAAAAACTTCAAGAAGATTGACATTATTTAGTGAATCTTCATACAGATTTGAAAGAAGAGTCGATGAGGAAAATGCAATTAATGTAATAAATAGACTTGCAAACATCATTCAAGAAGTGGCAGGTGGAGAAATTTTAGAAGGAGCAGTTGACAATTATCCTGTTCCATATAAGAAAAAAACAGCTACATTAAACTTTGAGAGATTGAACCGTTTTGTTGGGAAAAATATTCCACGTGAAACAGTTATTGGGATATTGACTAGACTTGAAATCGAGGTTGTGGATAATGGGGAAACATTGACATTGACTGCACCTACTTACCGTGATGACTTGGAAAATGAGCAAGATTACTTTGAAGAAGTTATTAGAATGTACGGTTTTGATAATATTGAAAAATATTTTACCAAAATTGGATATTAGTGAAAAAAACCAGTTATTGACACAACAAAACTTTCTACACAAGTGAAAATTGATTGCGGCAAATGCTGGGCTTAAAGAAGTTATTAATTACAGTTTTTGTACCAAAAAGATGCGATGGAAAAAAATTAAATACACAAGCGTTGAAAGAGAAAAATTTAATTGATTTATTGAGACCAATTACAGAAGATTTTTGTAACATTGCGTCCAACATTGCTTTATAGCTTGTTAAAAAAATGCTAAAGAAAAATATGAATAGAAATGCTACAAATATTAGATTTTTTTGAAGTTAGTAGAACTTTTTGTGAAAGCGGAAGAATTGGCGAAGGAAGAAGTAAAATTGGGAATAATTTTGGCTGGAGAAAATAATAAGACATTGTGGAATCCAAAACCAGTCCCTTATGATTTTTATGACTTAAAAGGAATTGTGGAAGAAATTTTCACACAATTAAAATTCAATAATTATATGATAAAACGTTCTGAACAAAGTCAATACCATCCAGGTCGTTCAGTTGACGTATTTGTTGGTCGTGAATTGATTGGAAGCTTCGGGGAAATTCATCCAGACGTATTGGAAAACTTTGATTTAGGAAAAACATCAGTTTTAGTTGGAGAATTTAACATTGACTTGATTCAAAAATATATTGGTAAGAAAATTAAATATCAAGGAATTGTAAAATATCCAGCTGTTCCAAGAGATTTTGCGTTCGTTATGAGAGAAGATATTTTAGTTGGAGATGTTTTAAAAACTATTCAAAAAGTTGATAAAAAGATTGAAAAAGTGGAATTATTTGACATTTATCAAGGTGCAGGAGTGTTGCCAGGAATGAAGAGTGTGGCAATTAGTGTAATCTTGAGAGATAAAAACAAAACACTTGAAGAAAAAGGAAATTGTTGATATTTCAAATAAAATCGTGGCTAAAGTTGAGAAAGATTATGGAGCGGTTTTTGAGAAAGTAGAAGATAGAATTCAATTTTAAGATTGCTAAGTATCGGATTAAAAAAATGAAACAAAAAGGGGAAATTGAGGTGTTAAAAAAATTGTAACTCTGCCATTTAATGAGAGGACAGAAGAATTTGAGCAAGGAAGCTGGAAAGGATATTAGGAAATGTCCAGATTGTGAAGTATCAGGCTGAGCTAGTGAAAATTGAGGGGAAATATTACTGGACGGCTTTTTGTTGAATATGAAAAAGGTGGAGAATATAGATAAAAAAATTTAGAGAAAAATAATTTTTTTGCAAAATGGAAGAGATATTAAAGAGGTTAACAGAAAATCATGAAGAATATCTTTCAGAAGAAGAAGCTGAACTATATAAGATTTTTGAAGGAATGGAGAGCTGGAGAAGCACAAATGCTGGGCTATCCACCTTACATCGTTGCTTCAAATCAGCTTTTTAGTAGACATAATAAAGGCAAATCCTAAAAACTGTTGGAGAACTTTCGCAAATAAGGGGAATGGGGAAACGGAAAGTTAGAGATTATGGGGAGGAGCTTTTTGTTGATTTTTGGAGAATTTTTATGATATGAAAAGTTGAATGAAGAAAAATAAAAACATGTATTTGTACTGTATTGAATTTTTTTATGAAAAAGTAGTATAAGACTAATAAGAAACCCAACAAGAAGATTATCGAAATATAGCAAAAAAGAGACTCTGTTTATTAATTGAACAAAGTCTCTTTTTGATTTAATATCAATTTTTTTATCCTTTTACCGCATAAACCACAACCGCAAAAAGCAATTACAGCTATAATTACCATAAAAAGTCCACTTAATATCATTGAAAAAAAATATTCATCAAATTTCGATTTTCACGATTTTTTTGATACATAAAATAGATAGAACGAAAAGAGCATAAAATACATAAAATATTTACAATACCAAATATATGTGACACTGTATAATGCACTTTTAAAAAAATGCAATAAATTGGCTTAAAATTGGGATTAAACTCATAATTAATGCAATTTTACTAACTTTTTGATGTTGTTCCTTGTCTGAAAGAAAAAAACTCTTTTTTTCAGTTGTTTTTTTGATTACTTCATTGTTCATAGAAAATCATCCTCTCATTATTTTTTTATTAAATTTTGTTTCTTCCTTTTCTATATTCATATATTACCACATCAACCTTACGGCAACATTTTCGCTACTTTACATTTACCTTACTTTTTGGAAAATTGGGAAGTTAGGAGTGATTTTTGTGATATAATGATTTATGAATTTTAGTGATAATTGGAGGAAGTTTGAAATGGTTGAAAAATATTTGAGAGATAAATGTATTTTAATTGTGGATGATGAGCAGGAAATTTTGAATATGGTTGTGTCGATTTTGGCAGATGGAGGTTATGAAAAATACAAGGACTGCTAGAAATGTGAAGGAAGCGTTAAAATGTGCTAAAGAAGTGGAGCCAGATTTTGCGATATTGGATGTGATGCTTCCAGATGGGAATGGTTTTGAGTTGCTTGAAAAGTTGAGAAAGGACAGCGATTATCCGATTTTATTTTTAACAGCACGAGGAGAAGATGAAGACAAGTTTAAAGGATTTGGATTGGGAGCGGACGATTATATTGTAAAACCTTTTTTGCCAAAAGAACTTTTGTTTAGGATTACGGCAATTTTGCGACGGACTTACAAGGAAGAGAATTTTATTGTGAACTTAAATGGCTGTCAGATTGATTTTTCACGAGGAGAAATTGTAAAAGATGGAGAAAAAATTTCCTTAACTGCAAAGGAATATGAACTACTAAAAACTTTATACAGAAATGCTGGACGAATTGTAACGATTGATTCGCTATGTGAAGCTATTTGAGGGAGAAAATGCTTATGTTTACTCAAATTCTTTGATGACTCATATTAGACGGATTAGGGAAAAAATTGAGAAAGAGCCGTCACATCCAGTTTCTCTTATAACAATGAAAGGATTAGGTTATAAATTGATCGTGGAGGGAAAATAGCATGAAAAATATATTAAAACTTATACGCCGTTTTGTAATAACAATAATATTAAGCATATTTTTTTGCTTTCTATTTTTTTAAATATTTTTTTGTTTGAATTTATATTTTTTTCAAATATTCGACAGATGATTCTCCTTCAGATAAAACTTTTGAAATAGCGAAAAATGATAAAATTTAAAGACAGAAAATATTTTTTGCCAGATAAAGAAATTTCCAATTTGAAAAAAAGCAAAATATTTGGGCAATTGTGATTGACAATGATTCTAAAAAGTGATATGGCAAACAGAAAACTTGCCAGGCGAGATTCCAAAAAGAATATTCGGTATTCGATATAGCGCTATTTTTCACACGCTTACATAAAAGGCTATCCAGTTTTTTACAGCAAAAATTAGAAATGATTTACTTGTATTAGGATATCCAAAAAGACAGTTACTGGAAATATTCCACAGCTACCTGGAACTATCGTTTAATTCAAAAATGTTCCTAATTTTTTTCTTACATTTTTACTATCCAATATATTCTTTGTATTTTTTTGATTTACATTTTTTTCAAATTCAAAACTTTTAAAATCAGTAAATCCAATAATAAAAAGGTATACAGGATTTGCCAAAAGATAATCCAGTAAATATAGATGAAAAAAAGGCGTTTTATCCGAACTTGCAAAAAGTATAAATAAAACTTCTGAAATTTTGCAAAATCAAAGAGAACAACTGCGAAATAAAAGATACGGCACGAGCAAACTGGATTGCAGGAGTTTCCCACGACATTCGTACTCCATTGTCAATGATAATGGGCTATGCAAGTCAATTAAAAAAACATCTTCAAATTTATCAGAAGAAATGGCAAAAAAAACTTTCTGTTATTTTTGAAACAAAGTGAGCGTATAAAAAAATCTGATAAATGATTTGAATCTTGCTTCAAAATTAGAATATAATATGCAGCCTTTTGAGAAGAAAAAAGAAAATGCAGTTGCAGTCGTTCGGCAAGTAATTGTTGATTTTTTGAATATGGATATTGACGAGAAATTTCCGATAGAATGGAAGACGAAAAAGTGAATTTGTATCCTGCTTTGTTAATGTTGACAAAAAAATTTGATAAAACGAGCTTTTGGCGAATTTAATTCAAAATAGTATTAATCACAATGAAAATGGTTGCACAATTTATGTTTCAGTAAAAGAAGATGAAAAAAATTGTATAATTTGTGTTGAAGATAATGGAATAGGAGTTTCTGATAAAGAGCTAGAAAAGCTCAATAATACGCCACATTATATGGTTTGTGACAAAAAAATACGACAGAACAGCAGCACGGTTTAGGGCTTCTTATTGTAAAACAAATTATGGATGTCCATAATGGAAAAGTTGAGATGAAACATAGCGAATATGGGGATTTAAAGTTAATTTGTATGTCCTAAAAATCTTTTTTTCCTATTGACTTTTTATAAAATAAAAGTGATACAATTTCAAAGAATTATGAAAGTAGCAAAAAAATATTTTTGTTAGTACAATAATTCAATTAATATTAATCGGATGAAAAATATGAGAAGAGATTTTTGCAATATAGCAAAACACCGAAGAAGTGACTCTTTCAGGTAAAAGGACTCATATTGGACGAACCTCTGGAGAGATTCCGCAGAAAAGGAACACCGAAGGAGCAAAGTTTACTAAATTTTTGTAAACCTAAACTCTCAGGTAAAAAGGACAGAGAAATTACATTTTTTTCGTGAATTTCTTTATTGCAGAGGTCTTAATTTTTAAAGACCTTTTTATTTAAAAGAAATAAATTTATTTTTAATGATTACTAAAAAATATTTAGAAACAGACATTTCATAAACTTAAGACAAAATCAATATCAGTTTCTAAAATTTTTGATTTAATTTCATTTATTGTATTTTGAAGAGATAAAACATACTGAAAGTTTAAAATTTTTTTCAAAAGAATCATTAAAAAAATTTAGCATAAAACTAAAAAGAAATTCAGGAATAAAGAGAATCCAATCAAATCCAAATAAACATTCCGAGAAATTAAAAATATAAAAATACAGAAATTAGCTAATTACAAAAAAATAGAAGGCTAAAAATCAAATTACGAAGGAGCAGAGATGTTAGAATCGATTATTTCACAAATTAATGAAGTTTTTTTGGGGAAGTATCTTAATCATTTTGCTATTAGGAACAGGATTATTTTTATACGATTAGATTAAGATTTATCCAAGTTAGAGAGTTTAAAAAGGTGTACAGCATTTAACTAAAGGGTTTAATATGAATGGAGAAGAAGCTGGAGAAGACGGAATGTCATCGTTTCAAGCTTTGGCAACAGCAATTGCAGCTCAAGTAGGAACTGGGAATTTAGCAGGAGCGGCTACAGCAGTAATTTCTGGAGGTCCAGGAGCAATATTTTTGGATGTGGTTAAGTGCATTTTTTTGGAATGGCAACAATTTATTCAGAAGCTGTTTTTAAGTCAATTATTTAAAAAGAAAAGTAGAGGAGAAGTAACAGGAGGTCCCATCTTACTATATCGAAAAAAATTATTCAATGGAAATAAATTTGCAAAAAGGATTGGCAATATTTTTTTCTCAATTTCATGTATTTTTGGCGTTAGGATTTATGGGAAATGCAGTTCAATCTAACTCAATTGGTGAAGCATTCCAAAATTCATTCCATGTTCCACGTGTAATAACTGGAATAGTGGTAGCAGTTTTAGCAGGATTTGTATTTTTTCGGTGGAGTAAAAAGAATTGCAGCAGTTACAGAAAAAAATAGTACCAATCATGGCATTTTTATACATTTTAACTTCTGTAATTGTAATCGGAATTAATTATATGAATATTTTAAAAGCGTTTGAAGCAATTTTTTTGTTAATGCATTTTTCGACTCAAGCGATTTTAGGTGGTTTTTTAGGACAAGGTGTAAAAAAAGCTGTAAGATATGGAGTTGCAAGAGGATTGTTCTCAAATGAAGCAGGAATGGGGTCAACACCACACGCACATGCCGTAGCAAAAGTAAAAAATCCTGAAGAACAAGGTCACGTTGCAATAGTAACAGTTTTTATCGATACTTTTGTAATTTTAACATTATCAGCTCTTGTAATTTTGACAACACAAAAAGATTTATCAAACTTTACAGGAATTTCATTAACACAAAAAAAGCGTTTGAAGGAGCGTTAGGAAGTTTTGGAGGAGTATTTATTGCAGCAGCATTGTTTTTCTTTGCATTTTCAACAATTATCGGATGGTATTTCTTTGGAGAAGCAAATATTAAATATTTATTTGGAAAAAAAGCAATTTTTAATTTATAGAGTTTTAGTAATGGTATGTATCGTAATTGGTTCAATGCAAAAAGTTAATTTAGTTTGGGAAATGGCTGATATGTTTAATGGATTTATGGTAATTCCAAATCTAATTGCGTTGTTGTTATTGAGTAATAGAGTTGTGAATGTATCAAAAAAATATAAGATGTTAGACTAGAAACTTTAATCTCGATATGTTAAAATAATTAAGCAAAAAAATATTTTTTGCAATTTAAGTTATATTTATGAGATGAAAAAAGAGTGAAAAAAATGAGAAAAAGTAAGATTTTTTTAATATTAATGATATTATCAGTTCTGAGCTTAAATTCATGCTTATTAGCCACAGCAGCTGGTGCAGCAGGAGCAGGAGCATATTACGGAAATTACTGTGCAAATAATAGATCAGCAACAGTTTGTGGTGGTAGATAATTAATTAATTGTATAGTCTTTGATATCATTAAAAAGCGAAAAAGAAAAACCCTCGAGAATCAATATTCTCAAGGGTTTTTTTATAATAATTTATCTTCTTGGTTCATGTTTCATATCATGATTTGGTTCATGCTTCATGTTACGATTTTTTTAGTTGTAGCTTTTTTTGGAGCTTTAGGTGTTCTTTTTTGCAGGTTTTTTTATTTTTCATGTTTTACGATGTTTCTTTTTGGTCTAGGTGGTTGTTTTCTAGTAGCTGCAAATGATGTAGCTGAAACTCCTAAAATTCCTAAAGCCAAAAATTAATTTTTTTCATTGTATTTTTCATATTATATCATCTCCGTTTTTTTCTATTTTTTTGTTGTTTTTTTATCAACAGAGATATAATAACATTTAGTTATGTCAAAATTATGACAAAAATAAAATCTTTTATTTATTTTTGAAATATTTAATTTTGCAAATTCAGCTTTTGCTTTTTGCTAATTGAGCGTTAAAATTAGGGTTTGTGTGTAATGTAGCAACAACAGCACTTGCAACTATACGAGCTGCGTCAACATCACTTTGCCAGTGATATCCACAAATTACACGGCTTTGTCCTAAATCGAATCCTCTTTGGATAATTTCTTGCTGTCTAGCAGGGTTAACTTCAGCTAAAACTAAAGCAGTTGCCCATCCAATAGATGTATGTCCTGAAGGGTAAGAACCATTTGTAGACAATGTTTTTTCATCTTCTGGACGACATGTAGATTCCTTGAAATACGCAAATGGACGAGTTCTCATATAAGTCTTTTTTTAGCAGATCTTGTAGCTAAATCTCCAGCATCTTCAATAAGATTTGTAACTAATTTATAAATTTCTGGTGTTGTTTTTGGTGAAATAGTGTATCCGAATGCTTCTGAGAAAGCGTTTGGAAGTCCAGTTCCTTCAAGTTTTGCATCATCATATGCAACTTTTCCTCTAGGAGTATTTCTTTGTAATTTACCTTTTTCGTACATAGCCTTGTCATTTAAAAATCCAATACTATCTACTGCAGGTGGAGGTGGTAATAATTTGTAACTATCTACAACTTCTGAGCTTTTTAGATAATATAAATTTGGTTTTGTTGTTACATCATTTTCAGCTGCAAATGATGCAAAAGCAGCGATTAAAAAAGTACCTAGTAATAATTTTTTCATTTACATCTCATCCTTTTCTATATTATATATTATTCGTAATAGAAGTATACCTCGAATTTTTTTACATTGTCAATGAATTTTTTTATTAGAAATTAATCGCTACTTTCAAACCTTATTTTTTATATTAAAAATACAGGATAACCTTCTTTTTGAATATTTTTTTCTTTCAAGAATTTTTTTACTTTTTCTGAAGTCATTGCTTTTGCTAGTGCTTGTATTTTTGTCGTTTTTATTGTCTTCTCTAGAAGCTAGAACAATAGCATATCGTCCTTTAGTTCCTTCTTCTAAGAAAAGAGCGTCTTTTGGCGTAATTCCAATTTTTAGCATATGAGAAGGCCAGTTAAATACTAAGTCAGCTTCTTTGTATGCTTGTACAAGTGAAGGAATTGGCAAAGCTGTAATTTTTAAGTTTTTAATAGAATTATCCACATCTTTTTAAGTTGTATAATCCATTTTTTGTTTAAGTTTGATTAATCCTTGTTTTTCAAGTATTCTCAAGGCTCTATCTTGGTTTGTCGGATCATTTGGTACAACAACTTTTGCACCGTTTGGAATTTCGTTTTTACTTTTTATATTTTTTTGAATAAAAACCAACATAAACATCATAAATTGCAGCAACTTTCACAAGATGAGCATTGTTTTTTTCTTGTTAAAAAATTTCCATAAAAGGAACATGTTGATGGAAATTAGCATCAAAAATCCTTATTAGCTAATCCCAACATTCTGCAGTAACATAATCTGTCAAAAGCGTAATTTTAGTGTCATAACCTTCTTTCTTTAAATCTTCAGCCGCAATTTTTACGATTTCCTCCATTGGATATCCAGCTGCAGCTACCTTTAATAGTTTCTTTTTTTCCACAACTCAAGGCTAAAATTGTTAGCCCAACGAATAAAAAAATAATTTTTTTGAACATTAGTAATTTCTCCTTCTTTTATCTAATTTTTTTGCAATGTAATTGCCTAATATTTGAATGGAAAAGACAATGATTATCATAATTGCAACCATTTTGAATACAAGAGCATAATTGTACTCGTTGTAACCGTATCTCATTGCATAATCGCCAATTCCACCACCTCCAACAACCCCCATAACTGTCGAATATGAAATAAAACTAATAATAGACGAGGTTAGTCCAAGAACTAAGCTACTTCTCGCTTCGACAATTAAAAAATGCCAAACTATTTGAAATGATGTAGCTTTCATCGAAAGAGCCACATCAAGAATCCCCTTGTCCACATCATAAAAAGACTGTTCTACAAATCTTGCATAAAGTGCAACCGCCACAACACATATTGGAAAACTCGCAGGAATTAACCCAAAAGCTGTCCCAAAAATCAATCTTGCAACAGGCATTAATACAACAACCAATATTAGAAATGGAAAACTCCTCACAACATTAACATAAATATTTGCAGGAATATAAATCCGCATATTTTCCTTGATGCTCCCTTTATTCGTTAAAAAAAGCAACGAACCAAGAGGAATTCCCAAAAAAATAGCAAATAAAGTAGGAATCAAAATCATAATTAAAGTATCTTTCAACGCATTTAAAATTTCCCAAATTCATTGTTTCAAAAAAACTCCTTTCATTTAGTATAAAAATAGTGCTTAAAAGTACTCAAAAGTAATACAGATTACTAAAAAAATTCCAATAAAAATTTATTTTTTTAAAGAAAATAATCTAAAAAGATTATCCCAAAAATTCTTTTGACAAATTCTAGATATTCACTTTTTATGATTGATGATATCATCTTTCACCACATCAAAAAGTATCCAAAATTTTCCCTTTTTCAATGACAGAAACACGGTCGCATAACTTTTTAGCAACATCAAGCTCGTGAGTAACTAAAATAATTGTAGTCCCGTAATCACGATTAATTTTCAAAAATAATTCGATAATTTCTTTTTGAATAAATTTATCCAAAGAAGCTGTAACCTCGTCACATAAAAAGCAAATTTGGATTTGTAACCAAAGCTCGAGCAATCGCAACCCGCTGCTTTTTCCCCACCACTTAATTCTGAGATAAAAAAACTTTTTCTTATCAAGTAGTCCAACAAAATCAAGCGTCTTCTCAATTTTCTTCCTATCAATCTTTTTCCTTTTTCAAAATAAGAGGCAAAAGCAACGTTGTCAAACACATTTTTGTTATACAACAAATTAAATTCTTGAAAAAAATATAAGAACTTTCAGTATTTTCTTCCAAAAAAATTTCTCCAGCATCAGCTTTTTTCAATTCCTTGAATAATTCTCAATAAAGTCGACTTACCACTCCCAGATTTCCCAATTATCCCAAAAATCTCCCCTTTTTCAATGTGCAAATCAACTTCCAAATCAAAACTATTCAGCCGTTTTTTTCAAATTATTAATATTTATCATAAAAAAACTCCTTTTTAAATTTTTACTTTTTAGAAGATAGAAATATTATATCACAAAAATAGAGTAATTATAAAATTGAAATAGTTATAAAATTTAATTTTTATTGAAAAAAAGAAAAAAAATTATAAAAAAATTTTTGATACTGAATATCTTTAAATAAAATTTGGCATAAAAGGCTAGAAACTTCCAGCCTTTTTTTGTTATAATTAATAACACAAGATACCAAAACCCGTAGGGGAATTTTGATTTTTTTAGAGGTTTTTATGAAGAATAAGTTTGTACTATTGGATAGAGATGGCGTAATTAATGTAGAAAAGTCATATTTATATAAAATCGATGAATTTCGAGTATGAAACAGGAGTCTTGGAAGGATTAAAAAAATATTGAGAGATTTGAGGGTATAAATTTGCAATAATAACTAATCAAGCTGGGATTGCAAGAGGTTATTATAGCGAGGATAACTATTTTTAAATTACAGAACTTTATTGAAAAAAAGATTTATTAAAAAAATGGGATTAAGATAGAAAAAAACATATTTTTTTGTCCACATCATCCAGATGGAATTGGAAAATACAAGATGGATTGTGAATGTCGAAAGCCAAATACTGGGAACTTTTTTGAAAGCAATCAAGGAATTCAATATTGATGTAGAAAAAAATCGTATATGATTGGAGATAGAGTGACAGATCTGATACCAGCTAATAAATTAGGGATTTAAAACAGTTTTTAGTGGAAACAGGATATGGATTGAAAAATATTGAAAAATTGAAGGAAAAATAATTTAAAATCAGAAATATGCAAAAAAATATTTTTAGATTTTGCAAAAAAATTAAGAAATAAATAAAAACGATATATTAAGAAAATATATAGTTGATTTCAAAGATATTTTATTTTTTTAATAATATAATTTTTAAAAAAAATATTAACTAAGATAACCATAAGAAAGTACAATTTTAGCCATTTTTTTAAAAAAATATTCTTTTTTAAAAAAATTGAATTTTTGTATTGAAAAAAAGATAAGAAAAAAAGTATAAAAAGGGGCAAAAAGCATAAAAATCTTAAATTTGAAAAAAAGAAATAAAAAAAGTGGTATAATTATAATGATAATATATAATGTATTGAATTTGTTATTGTTTAAGATTATAATTAAAAAAATAAAGAAATTACATGTGCTATCTATAGGATATAAAAAAATATTGATAATTTTTAATATAGTGTTACTTAGTAAAGATTTATTTGTAGAAGTTAGAAACATTTTCAATCTTAGAGGAGTTTTTTATGAAAGGAATTATTTTAGCAGGAGGAAGTGGAACAAGGCTGTATCCTTTAACAAAAGCTATTTCAAAACAAATTATGCCAATATACGATAAACCTATGATTTATTATCCTTTGTCGGTATTGATGTTAGCAAATATAAGAGAAATATTGCTTATTTCAACTCCTAGAGATTTGCCAATGTTTGAAGAATTGTTAGGTGATGGAAGTCAATTGGGAATAAAGTTGGAGTATAAGGTACAGAAATATCCAAATGGATTAGCAGAAGCCTTTATACTTGGTGAAGAATTTATAGGAGATGACAATGTTTGCTTAATTTTAGGAGACAATGTGTTTTATGGAGCAGGTTTTTCTGGCTTATTAGAAGAGGCTGCAAAATTAAAAGAAGGAGCAGTTGTATTTGGATATCCTGTAAAAGATCCAAGAGCGTATGGAGTAGTAGAATTTGATAAAAACGGGAAGGCAATTTCATTAGAAGAAAAGCCAGAAAATCCTAAATCAAATTATGCAATACCAGGATTGTATTTCTATGATAATACTGTAGTTAAAAAAATCTAAATCAATAAAAACCTTCAGAAAGAGGAGAGTTAGAAATTACTACAATAAATGAGGAATACTTAAAAAGAAGGTAAATTGAATGTAAAACAACTTGGAAGAGGGATAACCTGACTTGACACAGGAACTCATGAATCTTTGTTACAAGCGGCTAATTATGTAGAGACTATACAGAATAGACAAGGTTATTATGTTGCGTGTATAGAAGAAATAGCTTATAGAAAAGAAATGGATAAATGAAATTCAATTAAGACAAATAGCAGATACTATGCTTAAAACAGACTATGGAAAAATATTTGATAGATTTGTTAAAAATAATATCTAGGAGGTTTTAATTTTGGAAAATCCTAAATTATGTATACTTTTTAGCTTCCTATAATGGAGAAAAAAATATAAGCGAACAATTAGATTCAATTATTAATCAAACATATAAAAATTGGGAATTAATAATAAGAGATGATGGATCAAAAAGATGAAACAGTAACAATTTTTGAATAAATATGAAAAAAAGGATGAACGAATAAAGGTTTTGAGAGATGATAAAAGGAAATTTAGGATTTTTTAAAAAAATTTTGAAGAATTACTTTATAATGCAAAAAGAAGAGTTTGTTTTATTTTTCAGATCAAGATGATTTTTTTGGCTAAAAAAATAAATTAGAGAAATTTGTTGAAAAAAATAAGGGATCTAGATGAAAAAGTATTATCTAAACCATTATTGGTACATTGTAATTCTTTGGTTTGTGACGAGAAGCTAGAAATAATAAAAGAAAAAAATTTATTGATTCAAAAAAATAGCAAAAAAACAATTCAAATATATACTTTTTTTGAATATATCGTACAAGGGTCAACTTCGATGGTAAATAAAAAAATGATAAGAGAAAGTCTTCCATTTTTTTAAAAAAAGTGTCACTTTGCACGATCGTTATTTTCATTTACTTTCACAATTTTTTTAGGAACAAGAATTTTTTTATAGATGAAAGTCTAGTAAAATATAGACAACATGAAAGAAATGCAATAGGAGCAAGTAAAAGTATACTAAAAAAAGATAATGAATAAAAAAATATTTTTTTATGTTGAAGATAGAAAATTGATTGAAGAGATAAAAAAAAACATATAACAAACGTTTAAGAAAAAAAGATTTGAATGATATTGAAAAAAATATTTGGAAGTAACAGATAGAAATAAAAAAATAGATTGGAAAGATTTTTGGTTAAGCAAGTATTTCCAAATGAAATTACTAAAAAAAGATTAGTGTTATTAATAAAAAGGATAAAAATATGCTAAAGAAAAAAAGGATTTATAGGAGTAGCTTTTTCATAAAAAGTTTTTTTAGCTACAAAGATGATATTATTGTTCCAATTCATGTTGGTTCAAAAGGAAGTAGAGAAAATTTGGAGTATCTAAAAGATTCTTCGGGAGATAATATTTCAGAAAAACAAAAATTTTTTTGCGAATTAACAGGTATTTATTGGATGTGGAAAAAAATGTAGATGCTAGTTTTTTATGGAATGATGCACTATAGACGATATCTTTCGCTTGAAAATAATTTGGGATATAAGTTAAAGAGAATATTGTATATTTTTTTCAAGACTTTTTTTATTTAAAACCAATAATAAATTTGCTTGATATGAGAAAATTATTTCAAATAAAAATTAGTGATGAAAAATTAATGGAGCAAAAAAATAAAGAGAATGTCTAAAAATATTACGAGCGAAATGCAAGAATATGATGTAATTTTACCGAAAAAAAGAGATCTTTAATAAAAAGTGTATATTTACAGTATAAAAAGGCTCATATAGTAGAGCATTTAGATAAATTGTTGGAAATAATAGAAGAAGATCATGAAGAGATATATCCATATTATAAAAAAAGAATAAAAAAAGGGGAATAAAATATATCCTTTAAATGTATTTATTATGAAAAAAAAGAATATTTTTTTGAGTATTCTGAATTTATCTTTGATGTATTATTTAAATTAGAGAAGAAGATAAAAAAATTCCTTCAGATCCTTATCAAATGAGAGTTTTTGGTTTTTTTATCTGAAAAGAATGATGTTACCATTTATAGAATATTTAAAAGATAAAAAAAATATAAATGTAAAAAGAAGGGGTTATACTTTATTTAGATAGAAAAGGAGAAAAAAATGAAGGAAATATTTGAATATAGAGCACTTTTTAATAGAGCTAGTAAAAAGAGATATAAAGAAAAAAATATAGGAGATCTGTATTAGGAATACTATGGAGTATGTTAAATCCTTTTTTTGACAATGCTAATTATGGCGATGGTGTTTTTCGAGTTTCTTTTAAATTTGCAATTGCGAATTTTCCTGTATATTTATTGACAGGTCAGTTGATATTTAATTTTTTTATTCAGAAGCAACTGGTACTGCAATGGGATCAATATTGGAAAAATGCATCTTTAATAAAGAAAGTATATGTTCCTAAACACATTTTTCCCAATAGCTAAAAGTATTGTCAAGTTGTGTCAATTTTGTATTATCATTACCAGGACTGATTTTTAGTAATAATTATAACGAAAGCTCCTATAAAAACTTCAGTATTATTTTCAATAATACCAGTGATATATGTTCTTTTTCTTTTTGCCTTGGAGTAGGGCTATTATTAGCATCTGTGGCTGTCTATTTTTAGAGATATGTTTCATTTGTACGGAGTTCTCTTAACAGCTATAAGTTATTTAACGCCATTATTTTTATCCAAAAGAAATAGTTCCGAAAGAATACATGTTTTTTTAATAGATTTAAATCCAATGGTTTTATTTTTGTTGATTTGTTTAGAGATATGGTATATTATGGGAAAAATGCCGACATTAGATGAGCATCTAAATTGTATATTTATTATTATCATCGCACTTTTTTTATTGGAGTAGTGACGTTTAATATGAATAAAAAGAAATTTATACTTCATATATAGGAGGAATACAGTGGAAGAAATAGTAAAAAGTGAAGAACGTTTCTATGAGGTTTAACATGAGTTCAGAAATAATTCACTCTTTTAAAGAATACATAATAAAATTAATAAAACGGCAGCTATTTTTTTAAAGAATTTTTGGGCGTTAAGAGATGTTTCTTTTTCTTTAAAAAAAGGGAGAAATATTAGGAATAGTTGGTTTTAATGGTTCTGGGAAAAAGTACGATATTGAAAGTAGTGGCAGGAGTACTGGAACCAACTATAGGAAGTGTAGAAGTCACAGGGAAAAGTGGCACCTTTAATAGAATTAGGAGCAGGATTTGATCCAGAATTAACAGCAAGAGAAAATATATTCTTAAATGGTGCTGTGTTAGGATATGATAAAAAAATTTATGGAAGAAAAAAATTTGATGAAATAGTGGAATTTTCAGAATTAGGAGAATTTTTTTGGATACACCATTGAAGAATTTTTTTCTTCAGGAATGTATGCAAGGTTAGGATTTGCAATAGCAACAGTAGTTAGACCAGATATATTGATAGCTGATGAAATCCTTGCAGTGGGAGATTTCCACTTTCAAGAAAAGTGTGAACAAAAAATAAAGGAAATGATGGCGCAAGGAACTAGCATATTGTTTGTATCACATTCGATTGAACAAGTGGAAGAATTGTGTGATCGAGTTGTCTGGTTAGAAAAAAAGGGAAATTAAAGATGGTTGGAGATACAGAGAAGGTTTGTGAGGCATATAAAAAAATAGTTAGATAAAAAAATAATAAAATAAAATTAAGAAAGGAGAAAAAGTAGTAGTGATAGTTTTCAACTACGAAATTAAGTAGAGATGAGATATGATTATTTAGTAGTAGGAGCAGGGCCTTTTAGGGGCAACTTTTGCTTATGAAGCAAATAAGAGAGGTAAAAAGTTTTAGTAATTGACAAAAAGAGATCATGTTGGTGGAAATATGTATTGTGAAAATATTGAAGGGATAAATGTTCACAAATATGGAGCACATATTTTTCATACAAGTAATAAAAAAAGTGTGGGATTATGTAAATCAATTTTGTACATTTAATAATTATATAAATTCACCAATAGCAAATTATAAAGGGTGAAATATACAATTTACCATTTAACATGAATACTTTTTAATAAATTGTGGGGAGTTGTGACTCCAGCAGAAGCTAAAAGCTAAAAATTGATGAGCAAATAAAAGAATCTGGAATTACAGAGCCTAAAAACTTGGAAGAACAAGCAATTTCTTTGGTAGGAAAAAGATATCTATGAAAAAAATTGATAAAAGGTTATACTGAAAAACAATGGGGAAGAAGTACAACAGAATTACCAGCATTTATTATTAAAAGATTACCAGTAAGATATACTTATGATAATAATTATTTTAATGATAAATATCAAGGAATTCCTGAAGGTGGGTATAATGTAATTTTTGATAAATTGTTAGAAGGAATCGATGTAGAATTGAATGTTGATTTCTTTGAAAAAAAGAAGAATTATTAGCTAAAAGCCGATAAAGTAGTATTTACAGGTATGATAGATCAATATTTTTGATTATAAATTTGGTGTTTTAGAATACAGAAGTTTAAGATTTGAACACGAAACATTAGATGAAGAAAAATCACCAAGGGAATGCAGTAGTAAACTATAACGAAAGAGAAGTACCTTATACAAGAATAATAGAACACAAACACTTTGAATTTGGAAAACAACCGAAAAACAGTTATAACTAGAGAATATCCAGCAGAATGGAAACAAGGAGATGAACCTTATTACCCAGTAAATAACGATAAAAATGCTGAAATATTTAAAAAAATATCAAGAATTAGCAAAACAAGAAAAAAATGTAATATTTGGTGGAAGATTAGCTAATTATAAATATTATGATATGCACCATGTGTTTGAAGTTGCTTTGGAAGTGGTGGAAGAAGAGTTTAATAAATAAAAAAATAAATAAAAAGTTAATGCGATTAATTGAAGGAGAAAAATTTTATGAATAAGTTACAAAGAAGTGTATTTCCTAAAAATAGGAATGTGTACAGAAAAAGATTTATATTTTTAGGTTAAATAATTTTGCAATCATAAACCTGAGTGATTCAATTATATATTTAGAAAAAAATGGAAAAAGTTCACACAGACACGTATTTTTAATAGTGTTAGTATAGGGAAGTGGAAAAAAATATACTTGTATAGAAAATCTGAATTTTAATATAAAATATAAAGGGAAAATAAAAAAATCTCATGGATATTACATCGATTACATTATGGTATGAAAATTTTTAAAAGAAGATTATTTAGAAAAGTAAAAAGTATAGAAGAAAAAAATATAGCATTGGATTTTTGGGATGACTTAGAAGATGGAATGTTAGCATTTGTTATAGAGAGCATATGATAAAAAGTGAAATATATGATTTTTTTATATTTTACAAATACGGAAATAAAAAAATAAAAATATCATTAGGAATTTCTATAACACATTTTAATAGACAACAATATGTTCTTCCAGCAATGGCAAGATTAAAAAGAGAATTGTTAACAGACAAGGATTTTTGTAAATAAAGTATCAATTTTTGTAGTAGATAATAGTAAAAATTTACCACAAACTGAAGGAATAACAATAGTTCCAAATGAAAATTTAGGAGGATCTGGTGGATTTACTCGAGGATTAATGGAATTAAAAGAAAGAGGAAATTCACTCATTGCTTATTTATGGATGATGATGCTTCGTGTGAAGTAGAAGGATTAAAAAGAACAATTAATGTTTTAGAATATGCTAAAGATCCAGAACTATGTATAGGTGGAGCAATGTTGAGGGAAATTGAGCCATTTAGACAATTTGAAAATGGAGCTAGATTTGATGGTATTTGTAGACCAAACAAATTGGGACTTGATTTGAGGCATGTTGTTGATCTACTTATTAATGAACAAGAAGTACCGATAGATTATGCTGGATGGTGGTTTTTTTGCATTTCCTATAAATAAAGTAAAACATTATGCATTTCCATACTTTGTAAGAGGAGATGATATAGGATTTGGATTAGTTCATAAATTTAAAAATAATTACAATGAATGGTATTTCTTCTTGGCAAGAAGATTTTTGCATTAAAAATGGTCCATTACCATTTTTATTTAGATACAAGAAATCATATTATGCAATACTTTCATGGATTAGTTCCTAATAATGGATTAATACCTACATTAAAAATAACAGCTAGAATGCTTTTTAAGACAATTATTAACTTATCAGTATGAAACAGCATTGGCTTCAGTTTGTGCAATAGAAGATGTTAATAAAGGAAGTAGTTTCTGGAGAAATAATGTAGATATGATGAAAAAGAAGACCAGAAATTTTAAGTTTAGTCAATAAAGAGAAAGTAATAGATGTTCCTTTTGAAGTCATATCACAAGCTAAACAGTATCCAAGTGTAACAGGAGAAGAAGGGACAAATGGTCCCTAAAGATAAACTAAAAAAATTTCTTAATAAGAATAACATTGAATGGGCATCTTTTACCTAAAATTTTTCTTTAAGAAAAGGAATAGTTGCACAAAAATAAATCATTTGGTGGTATATTGAAAGAAGTTTATAGATATCCTAAAAGTACTTTATATTCATCAACCTACTAAAAAGGATATGTAGTGGCTCATAGTAAGAGAAGTTTTTTTAAATGTGTATTCAGATATTTAAAGGCAATTACAATATTAACTTTTAAATATAGAAAACTAAAAAGATTACAGAGCAACATACAATGAATTTACAAGTGAAGAATTTTGGAAAAACAATTTAATAGAACGGGGGACAATAATGACTAATGAAACTATTATGATGAAAGTTAAACAAGAAAAATTTTTTTCAAAACAAAGTTTTTTGGAAACGAAATGGAATAAATTTATTATACTCATTAATAATAGCGTTATTTATAGTTCTCGTGTGTACGTTATCAGATAAAAGTTTCTTTTTTTATGATGATGCACAGAATTCTATTTACCGTATTATCGTGCGGTGGGACGAATGTGGTTAAATAAGGAAATACCTTTGATAATAAAAAAATACATTTATTGGTCAAAATATGATGATTGATATAGATAGAGGATTTTTTTGCCACAAAATATTATTTTTATCTATTTTGTCAGTTAAAATAGAATCATTCTTAACTATATCGAGACTAGTAGCATTTGTTAATTTTGTATTAATGGCATTTTTGCACAGAAAATATCAGAAGCTTTTAAATATAAAAAAATAAAAGTAGTAGTAGCTTTTTATTTTGTATAAATCCTATTTTTTTATACTTTTATTTAGCTTCTTGGTGGAATAGCGCAGCCGGTCAAGTTTGGTTTGTTGCTGCATTAGCAAGTATTTTTTTGTTAAGAAAAAAATTTGAAATAAAGTATTTGGTTCTTAATGTAATATCTGTATTATGTATATTAGCTTCTGGATGGCCACATTCAGTAATATCATATGGTTTTTGTAATAACTGTATACTTAATAGAATTATTTTTTTAAAAGAGAATATAAAAAAATAATGATATTATTATTTATACATTTGGGAATATTTTTGATAGGAATTAATATTTATTCAGAATATGTTATTTCTTCAAAAATTGATTGATCGTCCTAATGGATTTGGAAATTATGGTAATTTTTTTAACTCCTAGTTTTAATTCTATTTTTAATGACGTTTATCCCAAATTACTATACATTTATAAATAAATTTGGTGGTTATTCGATAATAAAAATTCCTATTGCATACTCATCAATATATATATTGATTTTAATTTGTTTTATTAAAGATATAAAAAAATATTTAAAAGGGGAAAATGTAAAATTTTTTTAGGAATATTGATTTTATTATTTTTCATGTCTTCTCAACTTCCAACTCAATTAGGACCGCTTCGTTGGCAGTTTAGATTTTTACCTTATTTCAGTGAAATATTAATAATATTTTTCGATGTATAGTTTAAGCATAAATGATTTAAAAATTACTAAATCTAGATTTAAAAATATTTATTGGGATTTTATGTACATCTGCTTTTTGTCTTTTTTTGTAGTTGAGGAACATTTTGCTAAAATGTTTCAAGTTAATTTAGTATTTCTTATCTTAACTATATTTTTATATTTATACTGTTTGGAAAAGAAAGGTAAATTTAAATTAGTTTCTTCTATAGTGTATACAATATTCATGTTGTTTTTTTAATATTATTTATTCAAAAAAATCTACAAATGGAATTTTACCACTAGATGGAGTAACTCCCTAATATTAATATGGAAAATAGTTTTTCAAAAAAAGGGTATTTATTATCTTTGACGAATGGGAAGACTCCTGTGGAAAACTTAGAGGATTTACATTACGGTCAATTTCTATATTTTAACATGAAAACTATAAATGGATACTCTCCTGTTGGAAATAAGAAAAATAATGGAGTTATTAGGATATCCAGAATCAGCACACCATATTTTTTTAATCAAGAATCGACAGTAAATGCATTATCAAATAAATATAATAATGTTTGTTATTTTGATTTATTAAATATTGGTTCAATAGCAATATTTAAGGATCAATTGAATGATGATATGAAAAATAAAATTCAAGGTTGTGGATATTTAACTAGAAATGTACGAAAATCCCAATGCAATATATTTTGTTAAAGATAAATCAAATACAGTAGGAAATATTTCTTATTTATCAGAAGGAATAAAAAGCAAATAATTTATTAGAAGATAAAGCTAATAAAGAAAAATATTTAATTTCATCAACCCAAAATGGATACATCATAATGAGTAAAAGTTTATTGGAGAGGTTACAGAGCTTATATAAATGGTAAAAAGATTAACGTTTCAAACGAAAAAGGGATTAATAAAGCTTGATAATGTTCCAAAAGGATTAGATAAAAGCAACATTAGAAATAAAATATTTTTCCAGCCAGTTGGAAATATACTTTATGGTTGATACCTCTTGGAATTATAATTATTTTAATAGGATTAAGAAAAAGTAAGAATTTATTGATAGCAGAAGGAGAAAATATAGAATGAAAAAAATTATATAAAATTAATGCGTCCAAAAACATTATTTGAAAAAAATGGATTAATTTTGGTACCTTTTATTTTTTTCAAAAGGAATTACAGATTTTAATAAATTATTATCGGTATTTTTTTGGCAATTTTTAGCATTTTCTTTTCTTTCTTCGACAATTTATATAATAAATGACACTATGGATGCTGAAAAAGATAGACAGCATCCTAAAAAGTGTAAAAGACCAATAGCTTCTGGTCAAATTTCAAAAAAAGAAATGCGATAGTTTTTTTCAATATTTTTTTATTTGTGGTATCTTTTTTTGTTTTTCATTATTATGGAAATGATCATAGATTACTTACAATATCAACGTTATATCTAGTTATGTATTATTTGATAAATTTATCATATAGTTTAGGATTGAAAAATAAGCCAGTCTTAGATTTAGTATTATTATCTTCAGGATTTCTTTTTAAGAGTTTTTATATGGTGGTGCAATTGTAAATGTTCCAATTTCTTATTGGTTATATTTAATTGTGATAACGTTCTCATTTTATATGGGATTTGGTAAAAGACGTGGAGAATTAGAAATAAAGAGTGATAAAAAAATACAAGAGAAGTTCTAAAAAAATATTCTTATGAATTTTTAGATAAAAATATGAATATTTTTTTATGGCATTAACATTGGTTTTTATTCTTTGTGGACTGTTGATCCGAGAACAACAGAAATAGTTGGAAGTGATATTTTTGTTTGGACAGTTCCTTTAGTTATTGTTATTTTTTTAAGATACAGCTATGCTATTGAATTAGGAGAAAGTGATGGAGATCCTGTAGAGGTTTTAATGTCTGATAAAATATTGATAGGTTTAGTTATATTATATATATTGTCAACAATAATACTTTTTCTATAGAAGTTTATTTATGGGAGGATAAACGATGAATGTATATGATTTTTGATAAGACTATTTATGATGGAGATAGCACGATAGATTTTTTTATTTGTTTTCGATAAAAAAAGGATTTCACATTAATAAGATACTTTCCTGAGCAAGTTTTTTTATATGATTTTATATCATTTAAAAAAAGTAACAAAAAGAAAAGTATAAAGAAAAATTTTTTTCTTTTTTTAAAAAGGAATAAAAAAATATTGATAAAGAAGTAGAAGAATTTTTGGTTAAGAAATGAAAAAGATTAAACAGTGGTATTTAAATCAAAAAAATAAAGGAGATGTAGTTATTTCTGCTTCTCCTGAATGGTTATTGAGTCCAATAATTAATAAGTTAGGAATTAATTTAATTGCAACTAAAAGTTAATAAAGAAACTGGGAAATTTAATAGTTTAAATTGTTATGGGAAAAGAAAAAGTAAAAAGATTTAAAGAAAAAAATTTCCAAATGGAGAAATAGAAAATTTTTATTCAGATCATCATTCTGATACGCCAATGTTTTTGATTTCTAAAAAAATGCTTGGATTGTAAAAGGAGAAAAAAATAGAAAAATGGACTGATGGAAAGGAACAAATAAAATGATAGCTTTGAGTAAAGAAGATAAAGAAAAAAATAAGAATTTTTTGCAGGGGTCATCGAGTAAAGAATTAGCAAAAAAATAGCAGAGTACCTTGAAATAGATTTATCTTCAAATCAGATAGTAAAATTTGCAGATGGAGAAACTTTTGTAAAATCGAATGAAAGTGTTAGAGGTTGTAAAGTATTTATTATTCAATCAACTTCAAAACCAGTAAATGAAAGTTTAATGGAATTATTGATATTTATTGATGCGTTGAGAAGAGCTTCAGCAAGAGAAATAACAGCAGTAATTCCATATTACGGATATGCAAGACAAGATAGAAAAGCAAGTCCAAGAGAGCCAATTACATCAAAATTAGTTGCAAATTTATTGACAGTAGCAGGAGCGACAAGAGTAATTACAATGGATTTACATGCAAGACAAATTCAAGGATTCTTCGATATTCCAGTAGACCATATGGAAGCATTGCCAATTTTAGCAAAACACTTTATAAAATACGGATTCAGTCCAGAGGATACAGTTGTAGTATCGCCTGATGTTGGAGGAGTAAAAAGAGCTAGAGGATTGGCAAACTGGTTGCATACGCCACTTGCAATAATTGATAAAAGAAGAGCAAAAGCGAATGTGTCAGAAGTTATGAACATAATTGGAGATGTAAAAGGTAAGAAAGCAATTTTGATAGATGATATGATCGACACAGCTGGAACAATTTGTAATGCAGCTCAAGCATTGATAGACAAAGGAGCGACAGAAGTTTATGGATGTGCGACTCACGCAGTATTTTCAGGTCCAGCAATTGAAAGATTAAAAAATTCAGCATTTACAGAAGTTGTAATAACAGATACAATTGAATTATCAGAAGATCAAAAATTTGATAAATTGAGAGTCTTAACAACAAGTAAAATGTTTGCTGAAACAATTAAGAGAATAACAACAAGTGAAGCAATAAGTGATTTATTTGAAATTCCAGTAGAAAGTATAGAATAAAATTATTATAAATGGGATGAAAGGAAATAAAAAAATGGGAAGTAAAAAAAGAATAGAAATTATTATATTGATAATATAAGAGGTTTAGTAACAATTTCTGTAGTATTTATACATACGGTTTTTTTGGAGTGGAAGTTCATATGTTCCAGAATATATGAGAAATTTATCTTTATTGATAGATGTTCCAATATTTTTTTATTGACAGGAATGTTAATGTCTGTGGTAAAGAATATAAACCCTATAAAACAAGTAACAAAAATTAATTTTTAGTTTTTTTATATTAGTTTTTAGCTTATCAAATTTTGTTTATGGATATTAATGTAAATAATCTCTTTTCAGCACTATTTTTTTATAATGCTGTATTGGATAAATTTCCAGTTGTTAGTGGAAGTTATTGGTTTGTTCCTGTTTATGTAATAGCATTATTAGTATCTTATATGTTAATAAAAACAATATTCACCTAAAAAGTTATTTACAGTTATTATTTTAATTTTTTTCTATTATTTATTTACATATTTTACAAAAAAATAGAAATTAATTTTTATAATTTTAATTATTCAATTTTATTTTTTTATTTCTTGTATTTTTGATAGGTTATTTGGGAGCAATGAAAAAAATATAAATATCTGTATATAGTTCTATCTCTAGTATCTATATTGATTTATCTATTTATCTATTTATCTAAAAAAATTGTTTTTACAGGATTATAAATTCCCAGTAGGTATTCCTTATGTAGTAGCTTCAATGATATCATTATTTTTTTAATATTACATTTTTTTCACAAATCAACATTTTTAAATTTAAAAAAATTCCTATTTTGAGTTTTTGTAGGGTGTAATAGTTTATATTTTTTTATATGAGTCAAGGAATAGGAGCTTCTATTTTATTTTTATATTTTACCTTTTTTTAAAGTTTAGTTGGCAATTAAAAATGATATTTGCATTTATAATTAATATAATAGCATCCTTAATTATAGGATATCTTTTTATTTGGGTTGAAAAAAACAATTTAATAAGATTATTAGGAGAGGTAATTTAAATGTTAAAAGTTAATATAAAGAAAATATTAAATAAGGAAATATTGTTATATCTTATTTTTTTGGAATAACTGTTACATTATTAAATATTATATTATTTTATTTATTTATAAATGTATTTAAAATGTCAATAGGATTAGGTAATGTATTAGATAATATTATTTGTATATTATTTCAATATTTCACTAATAGAATATGGGTTTTCGAAAGTGAAAAATAAAGGTAAAGAAGCTATAAAAAGAATTTATTCAATTTATATTAGCGAGAGGTATAACAGCAATTATTGATCAAATTTTTGTTGTAGTGGGGATAGACTTTTTGTAAATAGATTTATTTCAACCCCAAATAGGTCAGTATTCTCATTGCTTGTAAAAAGTAATATCGAATATTATAGTTATAGTATTAAATTATATTTTTTTCAAAAACATTTTTATTTTTTTACATAAATCTGAATATTAAATTATTATAAAAAAATTGGAAAAGGTAAATTTTATGAAAAAAAGAAATTTTTAAAGTTTTAGAAAGCTTCGATTTTTGGCAGCTTTATTAGTTGGATTAGGACATTTATTTACTTGGAATGGTAATCATGATGTAATTCCACGTTCTTTTATGTTATCAGTAGACTTTTTGTATTAAGTGGTTTTGTATTAACACAAAATTTAAAAAGATCAAAAAAATTAAATGTAGATGAATATCTTAATAAATTATTTTTTGGAAGAACAATAAGGTTGTTAATACCATATATGATATTAGTTACTATTTATCAAATTATTTTTTTGTTAAATTTATGGGACATATAAAAAAATAAGTTTATATGAATGGATAATAAATTTATTTTTTTGTTACAAATTTTAGGATTAAATGGAAATGTTACTGGAGGTATGATTGGAGTAGCGTGGGCTCTAGGATTAGAATATTGGATAGGAACTATTTATTTTTCCATTTGTTTATTTTTCTTAAAAAGAAATTTGATAAAGGATTAATTTTTATTTCTATTATGACGTATATAATTTCTATTGGAATATTACGACATTATTCAACAAATTTTATAGCTGCTAAAATATTTCGATATTTTGATGTTCCGATAATTATTTCAAGGCTTTTTAGCTTCTTACAGTATTGGAACTTTATGTTCAATTCTTTATCAAAAATTTAAAAACATAGATTTTTAAAAATAAAAGGAAAAATTTTTACAATATTCGAAATAACAATAATTTATTTTATAATTAGAGTTTATAATTCAAAAGCATTACAATGGTGAAAATGAGTATGTTTTTTTCCTATTTTTTGCAGGAATTTTTAGTATTTATTTTTGCTTATGAAAATGGAATTATTTCAAAAGCATTAGAAAAAGTGTCTTTTCTTGGGAAATTAAGTTATTCAATATATCTTATACATCCTTGTTTTGTCGAATTAATGAATTATTTAAAAGTTAAAAATCCTTTAAGTGGGTTAAATATATCGTATTACATTACATTATTATTAATAACATCATTTTTTTATTCTATTATTTTGTTGAAAAAAATATAATAAATTTAAAGTATAAATTGTTAAATAAAAAAATAAGAACAAAGAGTTGAAAACAAGTGTATGAGATAAGAGGTAAATAAACATTTATTCACTGAAAATTATAAAAGAATGTTAGCTATATTTTTTTCTTGATAAATCGAACAATAAAATAAAAAAATGTAAAAATACCTTTTTTTAAATAATACAATTGATTTATAAATAAAAAAATAGATTATAATTGATAATATAAATAAAAAAATAGGGGTATAAAAATGGAAAATACAATTGTAAGAATATTAGATATTCAAATACAAAAATTTAAAAAAATGTTCAAAATGGTGAAATAAAGTTTTTAAATTCAGATATAAAAAGATGTTGAAGTTAGAATTGGGAGATATTTTAGAATTTATGGTCAAAAATGGCTCTGGAAAAAAACAACGGTAATAGATGCATTATCTGTTTTAAAATCAATTTTTAATTGGAAAATCTTTAAATTTAGAATTAATAAATTTAATTACTTATAGTAAAGAAGACTGTACTCTTACTTTTTAATTTTTTTATATTGAGATAAATAATAAAAAAATATAGTTGAGTACAAAGCTGTGTTACAAAAAAACAAGAGAAAATGATATTGAAATTGTAAATGAAATTTTGAAATATTCAGTTTTTTTCTGAAGAAAATTGGAAAAAGCAATTATTAATTGAAGTGCCATTTTTTAATGAATTTATGGAGACTAAAAGATATAAAGATAATTTTTTTAGATACAGATAGTACTGATATAATTGTAAATCAAAAATTAGCTAGAATGACTAGAACTTCTTTTATTTTTCTAAAGAAATAAAAAGATATTATAAAAAAAGAAAGTGATTTATCAAATATAGTAACTGCTTTAAGTTATTTTTGGTCATTTAAATTTATTTATTGTTTCTAATAAGGAAATAGGAATGATAAATTTAAATTTATTATTGCCATTAAAAATAAAAGAATACTACTCTTCTGGAGAAATTCCTATTCAAATAGATAAAAATGACAGTATCATTATAAATAAAGATATTTATTCTGATGTAGAAAAAAACTATTGAAGAAATAAATGAAGTACTAAAAAAATTATTCCTAATTTACAAATAAAACTAGAAAAAAACAAAAAAAGAAGAAATAAGTAATGATGGGATAAAAAAACATAATAGCAGATTTACGTTCTATAAGAGAAGGAAAAACCTATTTCATTGAGATATGAATCAGAAGGGATAAAAAGAATTGTTTCAATATTAGGAGTACTTATAGCAGTCTATAATCAACGTTCAGTCTGTTTGGCAATAGATGAATTGGATTCGGGAATTTTTTTGAATATTTGTTAGGAGAAATACTGGAAGTGTTATCTAATGAGATAAAAGGTCAAGTAATATTTACTTCTCATAACCTAAGAATTCTTGAGAAAATTGATAAAAAAAGAAAATAGTATTTTTCTACAACAAATCCAAATAACAGATATATAAAATTTAAGTATGCAAAACCAAGTAATAACTTGAGAGATATGTATTTAAAGGAATTAATCATTCAAGAACAGGATGAGGAATTGTATAAAGAGACAAAACAATCTGATATAAAGAGAGCTTTTTTATAGAGTGGGGGCATCATTAGATGAAAAAAAGGTAAAAAAATTGTGTTGATAATAGTGGAAGGAGCTACTGATTGTACAGCACTAGAATTTATTGAACATTTAAATGAAGAAGAAAAGAATAAAAATTTCATATAATGAATGGAGATATAACGTCTAAAAAAATAAAGTTACAACTCAAAAATTGCATAAAAGAAGTAAATGAACATTTAAAAAAATTTTTATAAAAAAATAAATTAATAAAAAGTGATATATCGAGAATAATCCATATATTGGATACAGATGGTGTCTATATACCAAATGATAAAAATTTTAGAGGATAAAAAAATAGTAACAAATTTATATATTCTGAAAAATGGTATATTATATAAATCAAAAAAAGATGTAATTAACAGGAATCAAAAAGAAAAGAGAAATTTTAGAAAAGCTTTTATCAACACATGAAATAAATAAAAATACCTTATAAAATTTATTATATGTCTTGTAATTTAGAACATGTTTTACATAATGAATTAAGAAATTTCACAAAAGAAGAAAAATGAATTAGCAAACAAATTTTTCTGATAGATTTTATGAAAATGAAAAAGAATTTATAGAATTTATAAATAATTCAAATTTTTAAAGTAGAGGAGACTATAAAACTACTTGGAATTTTTATAAAAAGGTTTAAATTCAATAAATAGATACAGTAATTTTTTTGGTTGTTTTTTGTGATAATTATTAAATAAAAAAATACCAAAAAAAGAAAAGGAAAGGTTTATGAAAAACATACTAGTAATCGGAGGAGCAGGATACATCGGTTCTCACACAGTAAATCTATTAAAAAAAGTGGATATAATCCAATAATTTATGATAATTTATCAAAAGGTTACAAAGATGTAGCTGAAATATTAAATGTAAAATTTATAAAAAGGTGATTTGGGAGATAGAAAAATTAAAAGAAGTATTTGACACTGAAGATATTACAGCAGTTATGCATTTTGCAGCATTTATTGAAGTTGGGGAATCAGTTCAGGAACCAGCTAAATATTATGAAAAATAATGTTGTTAAAGTAACAAAATTATTAGATCAAATGGTTGAATCAGGAGTTAAAAACTTTATTTTTTTAGTTCTACAGCAGCAACTTTTTGGAGAACCTGTTAAAGATAAAATAGACGAAACTCACCAACAATTACCGATTAATCCATATGGTAAGAGCAAATTAATGGTAGAAAAAAAATACTTGAAGATTATGATACTGCATATGGTTTGAAAAAGTGTTGTTTTGAGATATTTTTAATGCGAGTGGAAGTGATAAAGATGGAATAATTGGAGAAAGTCACATTCCTGAAAACTCATTTAATACCATTAATTTTACAGGCGGCTAGTGGAAAAAGAGAGCATAAAAAAATATTTGGAGATGATTATCCAACAAAAGATGGTACTTGTATAAGAGATTTTGTTCATGTTTATGATTTAGCAAAAGCACATATTTTTAGGTATGGAGAAAAATGTTGAAAGAGAATAAAAAGTTTAAATTACAATCTTGGAAGTGGAGAAGGTTTTTTTCAGTTAAGGAAGTTATTGAAAAAGTAAAAGAAGTAACTGGAAAAGATTTTTAAAAGTGGAAACTGTAGAGAAAAGAGCAGGAGATCCAGCAGTATTAGTTGCTAATAGTGAAAAAGGCTAAGAAAGAATTAGGGATGGGAGCCTGAATATTCATTAGAAGAGATTATTAACTCAGCTTGGAAATGGGAAAATAATAGAAGATACTAGATTAAAAAGATAAATGGAGATATTTCAAAATGAAAATACTACTAACAGGCTCAAATGGCCAATTAGGTCACGACTTCAAAAAAATATTCGATAAAAAAATATTGAATACATCGCAACAGACTACAAGGAATTAGATATTACAAGTGATGAAGATTTAAACAAGTTCTTTCAAGAAAATGAAGGAATTACTCATGTGATAAATTGTGCGGCGTATAATGATGTGGATAAAGCTGAAACTGACAAAAAAGTTTGGTTGCTAAATGCTGAGGCACCGAAGAGATTGGCTGAATTTTCTAAAAAGATCGGGGCGATTTTTGTTACTTATACGACGGATTTTGTGTTTGATGGGGAGAAGAATTCTCCTTATATGGAAGATGATAAAACGAATGGTATTTCAGAGTATGGAAAATCGAAGGCCCAAGGAGAAAAAGACGTTTTGGAGGCATATGATAAATCATTTGTGATACGGACTTCATGGGTATTTGGGATAGCTAATAACAATTTTAACAAGCAAGTTATAAATTGGAGCAAATCTCGAAATGAGTTGAATATTGTGGATGATCAAGTGTCAGTTCCTACTTATTCAATGGATTTAGCCGAATTTTCATGGAAATTAATCCAAACTGAAAAATTTGGATTGTATCACATTACAAATGATGGAATTGCGAGTAAATATGACCAAGCGAAGTATGTTTTAGAAAAAATTGGTTGGAGAGGAACGTTAGGAAGAGCTAAAACGGTTGATTTTAATCTTCCTGCAAAACGACCAGCTTATTCAAAATTGGATTCTAGTAAGGTAGAAAAGTTGCTAGGAGAAAAGATTCCTACATGGCAGTCGGGATTGATAGATTTCTTGAAGAAATGAAGGAAAATGGAGAATTGTAAAATAGAATTTTTTTATTGAGAAAGGCTAGATTTGTTCTAGTCTTTTTTTGTATAATAGAGGTGAACGTATGTTAGAAGAAGTAGGAATTTTAGAAAGGGAATGAAGAAAATATGAAAAAGAAGAAAAAAATTGCCGATTGGAATATCGAATTTTAAAGATATAATTGAAAAAAATTATTATTATTTTGATAAAACAAAATTTATAGAAGATATTTTTGGAAGATGGAGCACAAGTAAAACTGTTTACTCGTCCAAGAAGATTTGGGAAAAACATTGAATATGTCGATGTTGAAGTATTTTTTTGATGTTAGGAATAAAGAAGAAAAATAGGAAGTTATTTGAGAATTTAGAAATTTCTAGAAAGTGAGTATTTTTGAAGAACAGGGAATTATCCAGTGATTTCGATTTCGTTTAGGAATTATGATAAAGAAAATTGGGAAACAGGTTTTAGAATTATAAAAAAACAACAATTGCTAATGTGTATGCAGAAAATAAATTTTTAATGGATAGTTTAGATAAAAGGGAACTACAGAAATTTGAGGATATTTGGTTAGAAAAAGACGAGGGAGATTGGGAAGGTTCATTGAGGAATTTAGTGAAATATTTGTATGAATATTATGGTAAAAAGTAGTTGTTTTTAATAGATGAGTATGATCAGCCGATAATAGATTCTTACATAAAGGGTTATTATGACAAGACGATAAGTTTTTTTAAAAGTTTTTATGGATTGGTTTTGAAGGATAATGAATATCTTGAAATGGGAGTTATGACTGGTATTTTTGAGAGTTGCAAAGAGAATATTTTTTTCAGGATTGAATAATTTGGAAGTTCATACGATTTTGGATAGTGAATTTACAGAGTATTTTTGGAATTATGGAAAAGTGAAGTGGAAGACTCTCTTAAAGATTTTTGATTTGGAGTATGAATTAATTGATGTTCAGAAGTGGTATAATGGATATTTATTTGGAGAAATGAAGGTGTATAATCCATGGTCGATTATTAATTTTTTTAAAACGTGGAAAAATTAAAACCTTATTGGGTGAATACAAGTGGGAATGGATTAATTAAATTGTATTTGCAAAAATTAAAAGATGAAATTTTTGATGATTTTTTTCAAAATTATTGAATAAAGAAAAGTATTTTTAAAAAAGAGTTAATGACAATATGACTTTTTGGGAATTTGGAGCTAACTTTGAAAAAAAATATTTGGAATTTGTTTTTTTCATAGCGGATATTTGACATTGAATAAAGAATATGATGAAGGTGAAGAAGAAATTCATTTAAAAAAATACCGAAATGAGGAAATTTTAAAAAAATGTTTTTCTGAAATGTTTATTGAAGTGTATTTTTGAAAGTTATGAAACTTTTTCTGTATATGACCAATGCGTTAAAAAAATGGAGATATTGAAAAAAATTCAAATTAGAGTTGAATAAAAATTTTATTGGAGAATGTAGGAATTTTTGATGTGAGTGGAGCGTATAAAGAACAGTTTTATCACGGCTTTAATTTTTGGGATTAATTTTTAAAATTGAAGAATGAGTACGAAATTACATCGAATAATTTTCTGCAGGGAAAAGGTCGATATGACTTATTGTTGAAACCAAAAAAATATTTTTAAGAAGTAAAGAAGGTATTATTTTTTTGAATTGAAAAATTATTAATATTGATAATTCAAAATTAAATTTGGAAGAAATTCATGAAAAAATTGAAAAATGAATGTGAGATTGCGGTAAAAACAAATTGAAGAAAAAGAATATGTTTCAGTTTTAAGAAATGCTGGAATTGAGAAAGTTTTTGAAAAATTGGGATTGCATTTTTATGGGAAAGAGTTTGAGGTGAAGTTTGAGAGGGAATAAAAAAATACGATATGAAGGTAGAGGGGAAAATAAATTTAGATTGGAAAAAAATTATAAAAATTTTGTTCACTCTTTGAGCTATTTTTTTGTTTGTAAAAAGTTAAAAAAAATATGGTACAATTAAAAGAGGTCTCTAAAAAAATTTTTGGAATAGTAGAAATAGTAAAAAAAGAGATTTTTCCTAATAAAAAAATATTATACATAAAAAGTTGAAAAAAATTTTAAATTTTTAAAAAAATATAGAAAAGTAAAAGGAGAACTTTATGAAAAGAATAAGAAAAGCAGTGATACCTGCAGCAGGATTAGGAACAAGAGTATTGCCAGCGACAAAGGCTCAGCCTAAAGAAATGTTAGTTATTGTGGATAAACCAGCATTGCAGTATTTGGTTGAGGAGCTGATTGCTTCTGGAATTGAGGAGATTCTTATTGTTACGGGGAGAAATAAGAGTTCAATTGAAAATCATTTTGATTATTCGTTTGAGTTGGAAAAAACGTTGGAGGAAAAAGGGAAATTAGAGCTTTTGAAAGTGGTCGATGATATTTCAAAATTGGCGAATATTTATTATGTTAGACAGAAGAAACCGTTAGGATTGGGACATGCAATTGGTTGTGCAGAAGCGTTTATTGGAGATGAACCGTTTGTAGTAGTGTTGGGGGATGACATTATTTATACGGATGAGAATAGAGGTGAGGTTCCTGTTACAAAACAATTGATTGATAAATATGCTGAATTGAATGGTGGAAATATTTTGGGAGTTCAAGAGGTTGCTGAAAAAGATGTTAATAAATATGGAATTGTTAAGCCTTTAGAAACAATTGATGAAAGAACAGTTGAAGTAGAAAATTTTGTGGAAAAACCATCGTTGGAAGAGGCACCTAGTAGATTAGCTGCATTGGGAAGATATGTGTTGGAACCAGAAATTTTTGGATATCTGAGAAATACGAAACCTGGAAAAAGGTGGAGAAATTCAGTTGACAGATGCAATTTTGGATATGAAGAATGATAAAGGGAAATTGTATGCGTATAATTACGATGGATTTAGATATGATACAGGAGATAAATTTGGAATGTTTGTGGCAAATGTGGAGTTTGGATTGAGACATCCTGAATTGAAGGACAGAGCGAAAGAATATTTGAAAGAATTAATGAAGAAATTGGATTAAATTTGTAGTTCAAATTTAATTAAATAAAATAAAGTGAGTTTAAGGAAGGAATTAGATGAAGAAATTAAGTGTATTAGTGTTAATCGGTATTTTGAGTTTAAATAGTGTAGGATTAGCAGCTAAAAAAAGAAGAGCAAAAGTAAAAAAAGAGTAGTTGAGAAGATAGAAAACAAAATAAAAGGGAAAAAAATCAGAGGAAAATATAGATACAAATACAAATGATAGTATAACAACTGAAAATGAAGTAAAAAGATAAAAACAGAAGAAACAAATACTAATAATGAAAATTCAAAAGGAAAGAAGAAAACAGTATTAGGTAAAATTTTTCAAGAAAGAGGATAAAGATTCTTGGCAGTTGGTATGGAGTGATGAATTTAATGGAGACAGTTTAGATTTATCAAAAATGGTCTTACTGGGGAGATGATGGTTTACCATGGAATGCTGGGAATTATTTGGATGAAAATGGAAATTTAGTTGATCAATCAGGATTTAAAGTAAAACACTACTACTTGAAAGAGAATGTTAAAGAGAAAGATGGAAATTTAATTTTTAGAAGTAAAAAAAGAGAATGGGAAAAACAGTTGATATAAATGGGTCAACAAAGAAGGATTTTATATAGTTCAGGAGCAGTTCATACTAAAGGAAAAATTTTTCTGTGCAAGAAGGAAAAAAATTGAAATGAGAGCGGCTATGCCAAAAAGGTGTAGGAACTTGGCCAGCATTTTGGTTGTGGCCAGAAAGTTATGATAGTAGAAATTCTTCGAGACCAGCTTTAGGTGAAATTGATATTTTTGAAATTTATGGTTCAGATTTAACAAAAGTAACAGGAACTGCACATGTTTTAAAAAGCAGATAATACTTATAAAAATGTTTACAGGTAATAATGAAAAAAATCAAAAAAAAATGAAGATTTAACGAAATTTAATACTTATGCGATAGAATGGGATTCAGATGAAATTAAATGGCTATTCAACGGTAGAGTTTTCAAAAGAAGAACAATGAAGCAAATGGAAAAAAAGAAGGTGGACAAAATCCATTTAAAGAACCTTATTTTCATTATGATAAATGTAGCATTAGAAAAGTAAAACAGGAATTGAAGGAGATTTAGATTTCCCTACAGAAATGAAAGTAGATTATGTAAGGGTTTATAAGAAAAAAATAGAAGGAGAACAATTTAGTGGAAATTAGAAAATTCAATAAGGATGAGATTAAGATATTTTTCAGGTTCAGCTAGTTTGGAATTATCAAAGAAAATAGTTGAATATTTGGGAGTAGAATTATCAGAAAATAAGATTCAAAAAGTTTGCTGATGGGGAAAATTTTTACGAAATCGCTGGAAAGTATTAGAGGAAGTAAGGCATTTGTTATACAATCGACTTCTGGTGATGTGAATGAAAATATTATGGAGTTGCTGATATTTATTGATGTATTGAAAAGATCTTCAGCAAAGGAAATAATAGCTGTAATTCCATATTTTGGATATGCTAGACAAGATAGAACAGCTGATCCTAGAGATCCTGTTACTTCAAAATTAATTGCAAATTTATTGTCAGCAGCTGGAGCGACTAGAATTGTTACGATGGAATTACATAGAAAGCAAGTACAAGGATTTTTTGACATTCCATTAGATCATGTGGAAGCATTACCTATTTTGGCAGATTATTTTGAGAAAAAGGGATTTTTGCAAGATGAGAATACTGTTGTTGTTGCACCAGACGTTGGTTCAGTAAAAAGAGCGAGAGAATTGGCAAAATGGTTAGAAATACCGTTGGCGATAATTGAGAAAAGAAAAAATGAAAATGGTGATCACGATGTTGAAAATATAATTGGAGATGTACGTGGAAAGAAAGTTATTATAATTGATGATATGATAAATACAGCAAAAACGATAGAAATGGCTGCAGATGCATTGATGGAAAATGGAGCAACTGAAATTTACTGTTGTGCGACACATGCGATTTTTTTCTGATTTGGCTGTTGAGAGATTGAAAAAAATCTCCAATAAAAGAAATTATCGTGACAGATACAATTGAATTGTCAGAGGATAAAAAAATTTGATAAATTAACAATTTTGTCAACAGATGAAATTTTTTTGGAGAGGTATTAAGAAGAATAGTTACTGGAAAAGCAGTGAGTAACTTATTTAAAAAAATAGAGGTATAGTTATGTATGATTTTACAGCGAGTATAGTGACTTACAATACTCCGACAACAGATTTAGAAAAAAATAATAAAATGTTTTCAAAAAGATAAAGTTGAATTTTTAAATTGTGGATTTCAGATAATTCAGAGACGGACGCTTTTAAGAAATTTTTTTGAGAAAATAAATGACGATAGAATAGAATATTTTTTTAATAATGCGAACAAAGGTTTTGGAGAAGGACATAACCGAATTATTAAAAAAAGTGGCAGGCGATCCAAAATTATCTGAATTTCATTTAGCAATTAATGCAGATATTTATTTTTAAAAGAAAAATACGATTGAAAAAAAATTGTTGAGTACATGAAAAGAGCATGAGGAAATTGGACAGATAGGGGCCTAAAATTATAGATGAAAATGGAAATTTTAGTTATCAGAACAAATTGTTTCCAACGCCAATGAATTTGATTTTTAGGCGTTTTCTTCCATTTAAAAAGTATTATGGGTAAAATGAATGATGACTATGAAATGAGATGGTCAGATTTTTAATCAAATAATGGAAGTTCCTTTACTTTCAGGATGTTTTATTTTTTCGCAAGAGTTTCAGCTTTAAAGAGAAGTAGGTGGATTTGATGAAAGATATTTTTATGTACTTGGAAGATTATGATTTATGTCGAAGAATAGGACAAAAATACAAGACTGTTTATTATCCCTTTTTCAGAGATAGTTCATAAACATGGAAGAGGTTCATATAGATCAAAAAAATTATTAATATACCATATAAAATCTGCTATTAAGTATTTTTAATAAATGGGGATGGTTTTTTTGATAAAGAGCGAAAAAAATTAAAAAAATGATGAAACTAGAAAAAGATATTCTAAAGAGAATAAAAAAATAAAAAAATTTTAAATTTAGGATATTAAAACATTTTAAGCATAAGTATTAGATTATAAATTTTTTTAATTTAATATTTATGCTATTTTTTAATATTTAGAAGGAAAAATATGGATTTTTGAGGTTTAAATTTAAAATGGTATAATTATAAAAATATGAATTATTTAGGAGGAAAATAAATGAAAACATATTTAGTAACAGGAGCAGCAGGGATTTATTGGTGCAAACTTTTTGAAATATATTTTTGAAAAAAAGTATGAAGGGAAAGAAGATATAAAGGTTGTAGTTGTTGATTCGTTGACTTATGCGGGGAATTTGGGGACGATTAAAGAGGAATTGAAGGATGAAAGAGTAAAATTTGAGAAGGTCGATATTAGGGATAGAGAAGAGATTGAGAGAGTTTTTTCTGAAAATGATGTTGATTTTGTGGTAAATTTTGCGGCGGAATCGCATGTTGATAGATCGATTGAAAATCCACAAATTTTCTTGGAAACAAATATTTTAGGAACTCAGAATTTGTTGGAAAATGCAAAAAAAGCTTGGACTGTTTCAAAAGATGAAAATGGATATCCAATTTACAAAGATGGTGTGAAATATTTGCAAGTGTCTACTGATGAGGTTTATGGAAGTTTGTCTAAGGATTATGAAACAGCGATTGATTTGGTAATTGAAGATGAAGAAGTGAAAAAAGTTGTAAAAAATAGAACTAATTTGAAAACTTACGGAGATAAATTTTTTACAGAAAAGACACCGCTTGATCCTAGAAGTCCTTATTCTGCTATCAAAAACAGGAGCCGATCACATTGTAATTGCATATGGAGAAACTTACAAAATGCCGATAAATATTACAAGATGTTCGAATAATTATGGTCCGTACCATTTTCCAGAAAAATTGATTCCTTTGATGATAAAAAATGTGCTTGAAGGGAAGAAATTGCCTGTTTATGGGAAAGGTGACAATGTAAGAGATTGGCTTTATGTTGAGGATCACTGTAAAGGAATTGATTTAGTTGTGAGAAATGGAAGATTGGGAGAAGTTTACAATATTGGTGGATTCAATGAAGAGCAAAATATTAATATTGTAAAATTGGTAATTGATATTTTGAAGGATGAAATTACTGCGAATGACGAATACAAAAAGGTGTTGAAAACTGACTTGGCGAATGTAAATTATGATTTGATAACTTATGTTCAAGATAGATTGGGTCACGATATGAGATATGCGATTGATCCTTCAAAAAAATTGCAAGGGAACTTGGATGGTATCCTGAAACTGATTTTGAAACAGGAATCAGAAAGACAGTAAAATGGTATTTAGAAAATCAAGAATGGGTAAATGAAGTGGCTTCTGGAGATTATCAAAAATACTATGATGAAATGTATGGGAATAAATAGGGATATTTGAATAACAAAGTTTTTGAATTTTTTTATAAATTATGATTTTTTTGATTTTTAGATTTAGAAGAAGGATTTTGCTATAAAAAGGATTAAAGATAAAAAAATAAAAAAATAGAAAAATAGTAGTTTTTATGAAAAAAAAATGAAACAAAAATAAAAAAAGAGAGTATATGGCATTTATTATGATGTCATACAAGAAAATTATGAATAATTTTGAAGTAATTAAAAACACCAATAAAAGATTTAGTAGTAATTCAGCCAAAAGTTTTTTTGGAGATGAAAGAGGATTTTTTTCTTGAAACATATAATAAAAAAAGTCGTTTGAGGAATTGGGACTTACGATGGAATTTGTTCAAGATAATCATTCAAAATCGAAAAAAGGCGTATTGAGAGGGTTGCATTTTCAAACTCAAAATACTCAAGGGAAACTTGTTAGAGTTGCAAAAGGTAGTGTTTACGATGTTGCTGTTGATTTGAGAAAAGGATAGCGAAACTTTTGGTAAGTGGTATGGAGTTTTGTTGACAGAAGCTAATAAGACTATGTTTTTATGTGCCAGAAGGGTTTGCGCATGGATTTTTTTGACATTGGAAGATGATACAGAATTTATGTACAAATGTACGGATTTGTATTCGCCAGAATATGATAGCGGAATTATGTGGAATGACGAAACTATTGGGATTGACTGGAAATTTGAGGAGTTTGGGATTGATCCTAGTGAATTGACAATTTCTGATAAGGATACTAAACATCAGAATTTTGATAGAAATAAGAAATATTTTGAAAAAAATATTAATGTTGCAAGAGTGTCTAGAATTTTTGTCTGAACTAATAGAAAATCTAGTAAATTAAGTACTTCGCTATTTTTATTTACACAAAAATTTTTTTACACTCTTAATATTCGTATAGAAGTTCTCATTTTTTTATTGAAATGGGAACTTTTTGTGCAAAAATATTTTCATATTTTTTTAGAGCGAATTATGTTATAATAAATTAAAATTATTTTTACTTAAATTTTTCAATATTTGTTTTGTGTTATTTGTTTAGATAAATTTAGAAAAAAATTGAGTGAATTTT
>BNJU01004427.1_pt1 | contig 42415 bp, 54 predicted proteins | sample 8539281 | NCBI WGS metagenome assembly BNJU01 (sample SAMD00202456, study PRJDB9452) | human saliva metagenome | isolation source: human saliva | place: Japan
TTGTTATCACGTCCTGTTCTTTTACTGACTGTTGCTTCAAAATCTGCTTGTGTCGGTCTGTCAGTTTCGCATGGTCGAGAATGTCTTTTACAACCTGCGTCTGGTTGATTTCATCAAGTTTAATCGCAACCTTTAAGGTCGGGGCAACTTGATGAGATAGCCAGTTCAGCGTCCTTTGGAAGGAGTAAGGCTCTGGTTTTGTGGTTAGTTTTAATCGTTCACGATTGTTCCCAATAAACCAAGCCCATTCTTCATTCAGTTTCCAATCAGAACGAGGTTTGGAATCGTCTTTATCTACAAAACGGATATACCGATTGATAATTTTAAAGGCGGTATGCTCTGGATTGTCATAGACGAGTAAATCACGGACTGCATAATAGGCACGCTCATTTTTTTCAATCGAATCTCAAAACGGTTTTTTACTTCTGCGTCTTCAATGGGAATATCATTTTTCTTGTACTGCTCGTAGTCCTTTTCATAGATACAGAAATAAACTTCACTTTGTAATGAACCGATATAGAGGGTGTTTCCCATACATTCCTTTTCCTCTTTGCGTACCAGTTCGCCACTGCGATAGCTTTTAAAACTGCGGAAGACGGAGATACATTCTTCCTGTTGGCACTTTTCAGTGAGTACAGGGATATTCAAAATCCCTGTCTTATCGTTAATGGCAAGGTCAAGGCGTTTCATCACACCGCCAGCCACCAAAAACGTCCATAAAGAACTCATACCAGCTTCTTTGTTGTGCCAGAAGATAGCTTTTCAAATTGTCTGCACCCACGACCTTTCAATTCCACCAGAACTCCTTTGTCCAGTTCATGGGAGCAAAGGACGAATATGTCGCCTAAAGCATAATGCTCTGAATAAGAATAGAAACCATAGTCCTCATGAAGAAAATAGGACAGTTTCAGTTGTAAGATGTTTTTCGACCACCTGCTGTACGTCTGTTGTCGGAAAGCGAATCCTACATAATCAAACAGCATTTCAAGGGGAGCGTCGGGATTGAAGCGTTCCAGAGCTTCCCAAAGGGACTGCTGTAAATCCTCTGATGGCTTGACTTTTCCTGTTTCAATATCGCTTAGATACTGCCTTGTAATACCAGTCGCAACAGCTAAACGGTTTTGAGATAGTCCATAAGCCAAGCGTTTTTCTTTTAAATGCTGTAACCAAGTTTGTTCATTCAGTAAAAATCCCTCCAATCAAAAAAGGCGTATGTCAACTTTTTAAAAGCCCATTTGACATACGCTGAAATTTTGTAAATCCCTTTGTAACCAAAGGATTTTTCTAATGTTTTTTTGACTGTTTCCTGTCGATTTGTACCCCCCTGTTAGATACGGGGGGTTAAGTGCTGGCGTGGCTATTGCCACACCAGCCAGCAAGATCAGTCCACACCTGCGACTTCCGCTTCGCACGTCGCCTGCGTGGACTGTCTGCTGTTGGATAACTTTTTAATTTCCTCCAAGAAATCATATCCTTTTGGTACAAGGGGAGTATAAAACTCTGATATGACACTTGTTCCTACATCAACATAGCCACGACCTTTGATTCGCTTTAAGAAGAAATCCTTTTGTACGTCACTGCCAAACATCATGCCATAGCCCATTTCAGACATACGACCTAAAGCCACTCTGAAATTAAACTGATCACGGATTCCGTCGCCTAAATATTTTGCGTCTGGACGTTGACAAGCCAGTATTAGAAAGAAGCCAGCTTGACGACCTAACATGACAATCTGTTTCAGCTTATTCATAACTGCGGTGTTTTCTTTTGTTCCCAGCATTTCCATGAAAGCGACGTATTCATCAAAGATTAAGAAGTGTGCCGGGAGACCTAAGTAAGCATAATTTTTGCCAGTCTTATAGTTCTTCATCTGCTTCATTTCCTCACTACGTTTCATCATTTCTTCATAGAATGTTTCAATGCAAGAAAGCAAGTCTTCTTTTCTATAGTAGACATTTGCCATCACAGAACCTAAGTCCGCAAGGTCAGCATTTTTTTCGGGTCAAGAATATACAGTTTTTGAATCTGTATGAAGCAAGGCTTCAATCAGTGTCAGTATAAAGTAAGTTTTACCGCCACCTGTACCACCAGCAATCAACATATGAGGGAGCTTATCATATTCCCACCATACGTTTTTCATTAAGCGAAGTTTACCATCTTTAGCTTCTACTTCATCAATAGAAATACGACTGGCTATGGTGTCATAGAGCAAAGTATATTCCACATAGGAATCCTTTAACTCTTTATCCGTCAGCTCACAGTACAAGCCACTCTCTAATTTCTTTTTCCAAGTGTAAGAGTTGGTCTTGATATTTTCCCAGCGTGATTTCCACCCGTATCTGTATCAAGCCATTTTTTTAAGTCGATAATACATTTTAGGGAAGTAGGTTATCTTTTTCCTTTGTACGACCAGCACTATCTTTAAAGAAACCCTCTGTTTTGACCTGTTCAGATTCATACCACTTGTTTTTCAAGTATCATCTTTTGCCAGTTTTTTTGACGGTGGTAAAGTTGTTTAACCGTATCATAGCGAACCCGTTTGAATACAAACGCTACCAGCAAGCAGATAAGAATTGCGACAGTGAAACTGATAATTAAATAGGGAATGTCAATCTTATCTGCTTGTGATAGGTTAAAATCCCTGCCAGTTGATCTGCTGGATTGTCTTCACATGAAACAGTCCGACAACCAGCAGGAAAACAGGCAGGAGTGACGCTATCGTAAAATGAAAGACTAAATCTTTACCAGATGGGCGAATCCTTTTACCACGCTGTTTCATGCGAAAAAGTCTCCTTTCTACCTAGCGACTATTTGTCTTGTGTCGGTTCTTTCTTTGCTTGTGGTTGAGCTTTGAATGAACTAGAATCCTTTGTCAGCACAATATCGTCTGCCTTGATATACCAGTCAACATCTGCTCCTTGATAGGTGGCAGTAGCAACGGTGTCCGCAATGGGATTGATAAGTTCCACCCGTGCGTTATAATCAAACTCTTTCAAAGGCACGCTGGCAGGAATACTTACTTGAATCATGCGTCCTTGTCCTTTGGATTTTAAGTCATAGGTACGTTCCTTGATTTCATCTGAAACCGACCCGTCTTCATTTTGGATTCTCACTTCACGACGTAGAGCAGAGAATTTCAATTCTCCAAAAGTCGTGTCTTTATCTAATACAATGCCATTTGCTAATCTCATCATTTTTTTCCTCTCTTTCTTTATTCTTTTATCATGTCGTCAGCATGTAAAAGGTAATTTGTAAAACCACGAGTGCCGATTTTGTAGCCCTCTGCGGTAATACGTGGATTGACTAACTTCACACGTTCCTCAAAGCCGAAATGTTTTTCGCCAGCTTCAGCAGGAAGCACCACCACAATATCATCTGCTCTTTGAACATCAGAATAGAGATTATAGCTTCTTGATAAGACAGTTAGCCGTCCGTTGATTCTTCGCTGAACGACTTTATCCTCGCCAGCAAATTCTAAATTGCCGAATGTTTTTTCCATGTTGGGAATCACAAATTTAAGTTCCATATTTTTACCTATCCTTTCTTTTTTATTGGCTGAATGAATGTTTGATGGTCTTAAAAGAGTGGGGAACGACCTTTTGATTCTTGATTTTTTTGTTTTTCATAAGTTCACTTCCTTTCAAAATCGGGTAAAAAAATAGACACCTCATTTTTTGAAGTGTCTACCTATTAAATATTCAAATTTTATTGGAAGTATCTTTATATCTTCACTTTTCAAGGATAAATCGTCGTATCAAAGCTCATTCATAAGTAGTAAATTAGTAGTAAATTGAGTGGTTTTGACCTTGATAAAGTGTGATAAGTCCAGTTTTTTTATGCGGATAACTAGATTTTTTTATGCTATTTTTTTATATCAAAAAAAGATGCCTGTTTAAGCATCTTTCAGTCTTAAATCTCTTTTATACCCTTTTTCAATATCCAAAAGTGTATAGCTTTTTCATCTTGTTTTTCCATAGCATCCTGTATTTCGCTAAGCTTATCGTCAAGTATTCCATGTATATTTTTCCCTACAGGGCAATCAGGATTCGGCTCCTCATGGAAATGAAACAGTCCCTCTTCTTTAACTGCTTCAACCGCCTTATAAATATCATAAAATGTTATCTCAGACGGATCTTTTAAAATCTCTATACCTCCGGTTCCTCTGACTACATTTATAAGTCCGGCTTTCTTTAACTGAGAAAGAATGTTTCTGATAATTACAGGATTTGATCTTATACTGCCTGACAGAAAGTCACTGGTTATCTTCTCTTTATCTTTAAAATATTCTACACATGCAAAAATATGTAATGCTATTGTAAATCTGCTTGATATCTGCATTTGTATACTCCTTTTTTTAATAAAATAATATAGTCTATTTAATGTAATGTCAACATTTACATTAAATATAAATCTACACCCGTCTCATGCATCCTCTTATGCTCCACACTGTTTATATAATCATCATGACTGTGAGAATGCTTTTTCTTCTGAAACCAAATGAGAGTGAGTATGCTCATGTTTAATTACATGCTTATGTGTTGAGCCGTTATGTGTATGAACAATCGTATGTATATGATAATGAATATGATTTTTTTAACATCGTATCATATACAACAATCACGCTTCCAATTATCATAAATATAAGTCCGATAAAATAAACTTCTGTCAATCTGTCACCGTCTACAACAAATGATAAGAATGTACCTATAAAAGGAGCTATTGCATAATATGCACTTGTTTTGGCGGCACCCAAATCTCTCTGTGCCCTGATATATAAAAATATACTGAGACCATATGCCACAAACCCAAGCAACATTGAAATCAAAATATATTTTATATCAGTTATCCTCTCCCCAAGTATTATTGCAATTATAAATGAACCTGTACCTGAAAATATCCCTTTTAATATTACTATCTCATAAGTACTTTTATCTGAAATCATTCTTGTACAGTTGTTTTCAAGCCCCCAACAACATGTTGCAAGTATTACAAACAATGAACCGATGGAAAACTTAAAACTTCCGCTTCCTTCAAATGAAAGAACTATGCTTGATAATGTAATAAATCCTATGGCAAGCCACAGCCTTGATGTTACAACCTCTTTGAATATCAAAAGAGCGATGAGTGTGGTCGCCACGATTTCAAAATTTCCCAAGTAATGATGCATTTGAAGCGGAACCTATATTTATTCCGATCATTAAAAATATAGGTGCCAAAATATCAAGAACAATCATCCCTAGAGTATATGGCAAGTCTGTCTTTGAGAGCTTTTCAATATTCTTCTCTCTTTTTGAATTAAGCAGATACATTATACCTACACCGATACCGGCTCCCAGATACAAAAATGAAGCCATAAATGTCGGTGTGACATTTTTCAAAAGTACTTTAGAAAAAGGAGTATTTATAGCATAGAATGTTGCCGCAAGTAATGCCATTATTACAGCCATACTTTTTTTGCTCTTATTCATATATCTACTCCTCCAAAAAATTCATATTCGGCCAAAGCTTTCTTACCGTTTCATTCGGATACTCATTGTCTATAAACTGCTCTATTACATTCCTTGCTTCAGGGTGTTTTTTTCTGTTCGTAGTCCTTATCATTACCATTGAAGTGACCGTTCCGTTGCAGATAAAAAACAGCGCTATAAATACCGCAAGTACCGAGCCGGTTACAGGTGGAATTTTCTCTATAAACTTTGAAAAAGGAGGGTATATAAATTTAAACCATACCAAAGCCACTATGCCCCAAAAGAACATAAACAAAAGATTTGTTCTGCCGTCAATATTAAAAGGCATATGTGAATAGTCCCAAAACTTCATACCGAAAAATACTTCTGTAAATACTGAACACAAATATTCAAATACACCTCCGAAGAAGAAACCCGACATAAATATGGAAAGATTATTTTTCTTCTTTACCTTTGAAAGTGCCAACGTAAGTATTACCGCACCAAGTCCCCACACAAGGCTGAAAGGTCCGAGTACAAAACTTGAGCGTCTCATAAGTTCATGGCCTACAATAAGCACATATATGGTTTCTACGATATCTCCGATAAGTAAGGATATAAACAGTACCCAAATAAGCTTAGCTGCATTTATTCCTCTTGCAAATATAATGCCCTGTTCTTCAAGTAATTTATCCGCATCTGAAATACCTTTATTGCTGTCTTCAAAATCATCTGATAAAAGACTTGGGTAAATCTTATAAATTCTCTTCCAGATGTTTTTTGAAATCCATTCTCCGAAAGTATTCTTTCTCTTGGCTATATTGCTGTCCATACTTTGCATAGGGTATTTTCTGACAAAAATATATGTAAACACAATATCAGAAATCAGAAGCAGTAAGAGAACAATGGCAATTATATTTACTATTATTCTTGGAATCAGCGATACCAAAGGAAAATATAATAGGCTGTAAAGTTTTTTTAAACAGATAAAAACAAACAGCTATTATAATAATTGCATTTATTAAACTAATCTTCAGATTCTTACCATATCCCAACCTTTCAGGGACTTATTTCCTTTTTTAAAAAGAAGCCTTTGTGAGAAAAAAAAGTCCTAACTTATCCAGTATAAAATAATCTATAAAAAGCCATCATAAGCATTCCGTAATAGCTGACATTTTTTCCTGATGATACTATGATCATCAAAGTCATAATCAAGGCAGGACATATAAGAATCGGAATATTTAAAACACCCTGTATTTATATACTTTTGTTCTTTTTAAACTGTATATAACCGTATTCAGTACCCAAGCCAAAAGCCCGTATATAAAGAAATATATAATTAGGTCCGCACCGCCAAATAACTTCATAAGACTCCTATTCTAAGCCATACTTTGATAAATCCACTTTATTATCTTTAACTTCTATTCCCTCAGCCTCTAAAAGCTTTCTCTGTTCGCCAATTCCTCCAAAGGCAAATTCAGGTGCAAGCTCACCTTTTGAATTGACTACACGAAAGCAAGGGATATTGTCAGGATCCGGGTTTTTATGAAGAGCATTTCCTACCGCCCTGGACATCTTTTTATTTCCGGCCATCTCTGCCACCTTGCCATAGGTTGCAACCTTGCCTTTCGGTATCCTCTTTACAGCCTCATATATCCTTTTTGTAGGTGAATCCGTTACCAAATCATAGCTTTCAGCAATCATCCTCTTTATATCATCTTCCTTTATACTGCCGTCAAGTATTATTGTATTCCAATGTTCCTTATTCTGATGATACCCGGGAATGACTGAAAGGTAGGTATTTCTCCAAAAGTCTCTCCAAGCAGGGTCAACTTTTACATTTAAATTTACAAAACCGTCTCTTTCATAAATACAAAGAAAGGCTTTCTTGCTTCCTTTTATTCTAAGAAGTTTCCAATCAGCCTTTCTAAACGGAGTATCAATATATGTATTTTCAAATACAAGTCCGAAGCTTACAGCCTCCTCTATAGTCGTCATATATACTCCTTTATAATATTATTTAAAACATATCATAAGAATTCTCATCAAGTAATGCACTGTCAAGTCCTTCTTGAACCTGCTTATCTAAAGGTTTTATATCCATGCATTTTCCAAGTACCTTAAGTATAATTACGGTAAGTATAAATGAGTACACGGCAATAAATATAACTGACAAAGTCTGTACCAAAAACTGATGTACACTGCCGCTTACTCCGTTTACAGACTTACTTGCAAAGATACCTGTAAGAATAATTCCGCTAAATCCGCCTATTCCGTGAACTCCCCAAACTCCAAGTGCGTCGTCCCATCCTTTTTTCTCTTGGAATGACAGGGCTATATTGCAGATGATTCCTGCAAGTAATCCTATAACTATTGCAGATTTCATATTCACATATCCTGCTGCAGGAGTTATTGTGGCAAGTCCTGCAACGGAACCTGTAAGTACATCTACAAAGTTTACTCTTTTTCTTACAATCTGTGCATATATACACCATGAAACCATGCCGGCGGCAAGTCCGATTGCGGTATTTACAAATGCTGTAGCAGCCAAAACACCTGCCTGCAATGCACCACCTGCATTAAATCCGAACCACCCGAACCACAAAAGTCCGGTTCCTTCCGCTGCAGCCATAAGATTGCTTGGTGACATCTCTCTGTTTTCGATATTTCTCTTTCCCAAGAAAAGTACAGCCGCCAATGCCGCAAATCCGGCTGTGGTATGGATTACCGCACCTCCTGCAAAGTCTACAAAACCGAGACTTGCCAAAAATCCCTGTCCCCATACCCAGTGGCAAACGGGAACATATACCAAAATTGTCCAAAAAATCAAAAGACCTATATATCCCTTCATATTAAGTCTTTCCGCAAATGCACCGCTCATTAACGGCACTGTGATAACACAAAACATCATTTGGTATGCAAAGAAAAGTGCAAAAGGAATTGATGCGGCATACACTCCGCTCGGCACAAAGTCTATGTTACTGAATGCAAAGTAATCTGTAATATTACCTATTATTCCATGAATATCCTTACCGAATGCAAGTCCGAATCCTCCAAAAATCCACAGCATAGTAATTATACCCATAGATATAAAGGATTGTAACATCATGTACAAAACATTTCTCTTTCTTGCCAATCCTCCGTAAAAGAAAGCAAGTCCCGGCGTCATAAGGCAAACCATTGCGGTTGCCAGCATCATAAATGCTGTATCTCCGTTATTGACAGTCATAATATACCTCCATAAACTACAATATTCCTTTATTTTACCTTATTAAAAATAAATGTGAATACACAACAGTCAACTTCGGTATAATTAACTAAAATATGGTGTATTATTTAATAAGTATAATCATTTTTATTTTTTTAGATTCTTTAAGTATTCTTTTTTTCTCATCACTGATTCTAAGACTCTCCACCGCCTTTTGTATAGCCTTATTATGAGTCCATATTTCAAGCCTTCTGTTTTTCAATAAATGGAAGTACACTCTCATACTGCTTTGCCAGTGCCGTTGCAAAATACCAGGCAATCATCATATTTACATAGTATTCATCTGACCTTATATTTGAAACCGTCTCGAGGTAACTTATATCAAAATCCTCATCCAGGAAATATTCCATAAGCATACCGATACCGAACCTGAGTGTATATACTTTATCAGATTCCAGCCATTCTTTTATATATGTAATCAACTCCTTATGATATTTTTTTAAATACTTTTTCGGTGAGAGTTGGTCACAAGTTGCCCAGTTATCTATATAGGGTAAAAATTCATTCACTTTATCAACACAGTTCTTAAAATCCTTTATTTCAGATACAATAAATGCATGGAACTGATTTTCATCAAAAATATTTATGTGGTAATGTATGCAAAAAAATTCTTCAATATCTTCTCTTTTAGCAAGTTGCTTGGCATACTTTCTAAGTTCAGGTGTTCTTACACCCTATAAAAAGACTCTTATCAACTGTAGGTATCAACTTACTGTTAAAAATCTCTATAAGCAATATCCTGCATTTTAAATAATTCATTTCTTATTTCATCCAAAAATCATACCCGACTCCTTTTTTAAAAAAGTTTTTACCAATCCTTTACCTTGTAAGTCGTATTATAATCTATATTACAACCAAATCCAATATAGTTGAAGTCAAATATAATAGAAAGGAACAAAATATGAATCAAAACAAATTACTTTTTGATAATACCGGTACTTTTTAGTAGTAACAGCTGTATATGTATTTTGCTATGTATTTTAAAAAAACAAAAGATAAGACTCTTACAAATGACGATACAACCGAATATACAGTTAATGATAATAATACTGTAGATTCAGGAAAGCTTAAAGAAATCTATCTTGCCGGAGGATGTTTTTGGGGGACTGGAAGCCTATATGCAAAAGATTAGAAGGTGTTGAGGATGCTGTCAGCGGATATGCAAACGGTAAAACCCAAAAATCCGAAGTACCAAGATCTTCATACAAGCGGTCATGCTGAAACTGTAAAAGTAATATATAATTCCGATATAGTAAGCCTTGAAGATCTTTTGGAGTATTTCCTTCGTGTAGTAGATCCTGTAAGTGTAAATAAACAGGGAAATGATACAGGTACTCAGTATAGAACCGGAGTATATTATACAAATGAAGAAGATAAAACTATAATAGAAAAGATTCTGGCAACTGAACAAACTAAATATGACAAACCTATCGCAATAGAGGTTTTACCTTTAGCTCAATTCTTTGATGCTGAAGATTATCATCAGGATTACCTTGCTAAAAACCCCGGTGGATACTGTCACATAGACTTATCTCTTGCAGATAAACCATTGGATAAGAAAACTGAAACACAAAGTAAAGAGCCAAAAGATAGATATTTACAAATATCCAAGACCTTCAGATGATGAACTCAAAAAACAGCTTACTGATGAGCAATACCAAGTTGCTGTTAACAGTGATACTGAAAGACCTTTTTCAAATGAATATTGGAACAATTTTGAAAAGGGAATTTATGTAGATATCACAACAAAGGAACCACTCTTTGTCTCAACAGACAAGTTTGAATCAGGTTGCGGTTGGCCAAGTTTTTCAAAACCTATAAATGAGGATGTAGTCAAAATACAGTGAAGATGACAGCTTCAATATGAACAGAACAGAGGTGAGAAGCAGAAGCGGTAACGCCCACTTTAGGACATGTTTTTTTGATGACGGACCTAAAGAATCAGGTGGTAAAAGATACTGTATAAACAGTGCCTCACTTGAGTTCATCCCCTATGAGAAAAATGGATGAAAGAGGGTTATGGATATTTAAAAGTATCTGCTTGAATAATATATTTTAATGGCTGAGAATACATGTAAAAATGGTCTCAGCCTTATCTTTACCTATATATTATCCATATTTCACACTATCTTATTATAGTATCCCTCAAATACAAACTTCTCAGGATGAGATTTTATATATTTCATTTCAAATGCATAGTCATAGTCATACAAATCATATACAACACTGTCAGCCTTATCCAAAAAGTTCCTCAAAGTCTTCACTCATTTTATCCATAGCTTCCCACCTCTCTTCTCTGTCAAATGGAATACTGCCTCCAAATAAATCTACAACCTTTTTTTAAAGTTAGCGCCAACTCTTCCATTCCAAACTCCTTAAGTCCGTTTAGGGTATCTTCCCATACTATTCCTGTGAAGTTGTCAAAAAACTGAAAATGTCCTCCATTATTTACTTCCATAAAAATACCATGATATCGCATTAAGATATCTTTGCTCCAATGTAAAATCCCTTGCGGAATTTAAATAATCTTCATATGAACTGTAAATATCTACAGTCCAGTATATCGGATCTAAAATATCCCAAAAATTCATCCGTTTTTTCAATATCCTCTACAGTTATTTTTGCATAGGTTTTTCCATCAGTTCCTCTCTGTAGAATGTATTCTCATTTCATTTCTACTCCTCCAAAAATATTTTATTACCTGGTCATATTCTCAAACCAAAAAGTTCTTTTTTTGTCAATATAAAAGGTCGGAGAATACTCCCCGACCCGAAATTATAATTATATTAAATTATTTTTTTATTAAATGAAGCAACAAGAGCGTCTACCAATGCATCCATATCACTTTCATTGTTCTCTCTGTATGAAGATGTTATATTCACTTCATCATCCAAAATATCCATATGCTTCATCTCTTCAAGCTCTGCCTTCATAAGATTACCTGAGTTTGGTGCCCATGAGCCGTTTTCAACTATGGCACATGTTCTCTTTTGCAGATTGAGAGCCTTAAGATCCATAAGGAAGTTGTGCATCGGAGGGAATATTCCAAGATTATATGTCACAGATGCAAGCACCAAATGGCTGTATCTAAACAAATCCGAGATAAGATAGCTCATATGTGTACTTGAAACATCATAAAGTCTTGTCTTTGTAATACCCTTTTCGCATAACTTTCTTGCTAAAACTTCTGCAGCGGCCTCAGTATTTCCATACATAGAAGCATATACTATCATTATACCCTTCTCTTCAGGCTCATAACTTGCCCAGTGCATATATTTGTCCAAGATATAAGGAATATCTTTTCTCCAAACCGGACCGTGAAGCGGGCAAATATACTTAATAGGCAGAGTAGAAGCCTTCTTTAATACCTGTAAAACCTGCGGACCATACTTTCCTACTATATTTGTATAGTATCTTCTGGCATCATCAAGCCATTCTTTATCAAACTCCACTTCATCTGCAAAGAGCTTTCCGTCAAGCGCTCTGAATGAACCGAAGGCATCCGCTGAGAAAAGTACTCCGTTTGTAGTATCAAAGCTTACCATTGCCTCAGGCCAATGTACCATCGGAGCCTTTACAAATGCAATTGTATGTTTTCCGAAACATCTGCTGTCGCCTTCTGTAACCTCATCCACCTGCTCCGGTCTGATATTAAAGCCGAACTGGCGAAGTATCATAGCCGCCTTCTCAGTTGTAATTATCTTTACATTAGGCCAACGAAGTAAAATCTCCGGAATAGAAGCCGCATGATCCGGCTCTACATGGTTTATAAGTAAGAAATCCAGGTTTCTCTCACCTAAAACTCCCTCTACATTGTCAAGGAACTGTCTCCCTACCGACCAGTCTGCCGTATCTACCAGAACCGTTTTTTCATCCATAAGAAGATATGCATTATAAGATACTCCATGATATATAGGATGAATATTTTCAAAAAGACTTAATCTGTGGTCATCTCCACCTACCCAATACAAATCATCTGTAACTTTACGGTAATTATACATACTCTCCTCCTCTTATACTTCAATCTCTATGAAATTGTCTGCAGCTTCACCACAGTGTGGACATACCCATTCCTTTGGAAGGTCTTTAAACTCTGTTCCCGGTCTTACATCTCCCTCTTCATCTCCCAGAAGTACATCATATTCATAACCGCAACCGTTACACAGATAGAGCTTTCTTGAAGGTGTGTGCTTCTTAGCCACAGCTCTCTTGATTTTCTTCATCGGCGGTGCAGGCTTCTTCTCACCTGTATCAAGTGCTTTTGTTAGTGCAGGCAATACCTCATTTACATCACCGACAATACCGTAATCACAGTTTTTAAAGATTCTTGCATTAGGGTCTTTATTTATAGCAACTATTGTAGAAGCATTCTTGATGCCTTTTAAATGCTGTAATGCACCTGAGATACCGCAGGCTATGTAAAGATTTCCTTTAAACTTTTGTCCCTGACATACCGACATATCTGTCAAGCGGCAAATACCCTAAAGTCTCCGCTACAGGTCTTGAAGAACCTATTGCGGCTCCTGTAGCCTTGGCCAAATCCTCTACAAGCTTCATATTCTCTTTTGAACCGATGCCCTGTCCTGCACTGACAACTCTTTCTGCAGCTACGATAGGTGTATCCATAGGAATGCCGACGCTAAAGTCATAGCCGTCCTTTTGAAGATTTGATACAAGTACATCAATTTTTTCTTTTAATGAACCTTCTCCTATGATCATTCTCTTTCTCTCACCGGTCTCAGGTCCCTTTGTTTTCTTAACGGCGGCAGTTTCACCTCTTGATATCTTACCTAATATATGAGCTGCTATAACAACTCTTTGTATCTCATTTGTTCCCTCATATATAGGAGTAATTCTGGCATCTCGATACATTCTCTCTACAGGCATACCCTTTAAGTATCCGTTTCCGCCGAAAATCTGAAGTGCTTCTGAAGTTATCTCAAGTGCAACATCAGATGCATACTGCTTTGCCATAGCCGATTCCATTCCGTACGGAGCATGAGCTTCTTTAAGTTCCGCAGCGGAATATACAAGCATTCTTGCACATCTGAGCTTTGTAGCCATATCCGCAATCTTAAATGCAATTGCCTGCTGTGCGGCTATAGGCTTTCCGAACTGCTCTCTTTCCTTACTGTATTCAACAGCTTCTTCAAAAGCTCCCTGTGCAATACCAAGTGCCTGAGCTGCAATTCCTATTCTACCGCCGTCAAGTGTAGCCATTGCAATCTTAAATCCCTGACCTTCTTTTCCAAGTAAATTCGCCTTTGGAACCTTTACATTATTAAAGTTAAGCTCACAGGTCGCAGATGATCTGATTCCGAGCTTGTCATAGTGATCACCGAATGTAAATCCTTCCATACCATTTTCCACTATAAGTGCTGAGATACCTCTTGTACCTATATTAGGTGTGGTAAGAGCAAATATCACATACACATCGGCTTCACCACCGTTTGTGATAAATATCTTATTTCCGTTTAAGAGATAATAATCTCCCATATCCTCAGCAGTAGTCTCCGTACCGCCCGCATCAGATCCGGCATTCGGCTCTGTAAGACCGAAAGCTCCTATAAGTTCACCGCTGCAAAGCCCCGGTAAGTACTTTTTCTTTTGCTCCTCACTACCGAAAGCCGCTATAGGATAAGTACCCAATGAAGTATGAGCTGAAAGGATAACACCTACACCGCCGTCAACTCTTGAAAGCTCCTCAACCGCTATAGCATAGCTGAGTACATCTGTTCCGGCACCACCATATTTCTTCTCGTATGGCAGTCCCATAATGCCAAGCTTTCCCATGTTCTTCACGATTTGAGTTGGAAATTCGCTCTTTACATCAAGACTGAAAGCTACAGGCTTTAATTTCTCTCTCGCAAACTCACGAACCTTTTCTCTAAGCAACTCATGTTCTTTTTGTTGTTTGATAAGACATATATTCCCTCCACTTATATTGTTATCACCGATACAAAACATCGGCAAAATAAAAACTGCACAGCAGTCTAAATCATTATAGAATATTTACTATAATGTAATTTTCATACAATCAATCATATACCTTATGTAATACTTTACTTTATAAGTAAAGTATACTTCGTGTTAAAATAGTCAATATACTTTTACTAAGAAAGTATAATTTCGGAACAGTGCATAATAAAAAGCTATAGAACTGTTCAATATCACCAATTCTATAGCCTTTATAAAAGTATCCTGCCAATATTCTATTATTAAGTTGTTTTAACCTCTATCAGAGTTTATACTCATCCATCAATTTCTTAAACACATCTATTGACTTTTCTATCTTCTCTGTATCCACACAAAAAGACAGTCTGACATATTCTTTCATTCCGAATCCTTCTCCCGGAACCAAAAGCATATGATATTTCTTTGCTCTCTCACAAAATTCATCACCGTCATCACTTGGAGACTTTATAAACATATAAAAGGCTCCTCCGGGATTTGCTACCGTGTACCCCATATTCGGCAGTGATTCAAATAAAATATTTCTGTTGGTTCTGTATACTTCAATATTCGGCTGTGCGTCAACACAGTTTTTTATCACATACTGAAACATTGAAGGTGCACAGACATATCCAAGCACTCTGGCGGCACCGCCTACCGCCGCAAACACATCTCCATTACTTTCAACTTTATTCGGAACCAGAATATATCCTATTCTCTCACCCGGAAGTGAAAGTGATTTTGACCATGAATAAGCCACCAAAGTATTGTCATATATATTAGGCAAAAACTCAGGCTTTTCATTTGTAAACACAAGCTCTCTGTACGGCTCGTCGCTTATTAAAAATATAGGATGCGAGTACTCTTTTTGCTTTTCCTTTAAAAGCGCCGCCAACGCTTCCAAATTCTCCTTAGGATATATTACACCTGAAGGATTGTTTGGAGAGTTTATAAGTACGGCTTTTGTATTTTCATTTATCTTATTCTCAATCTCAGCGATATCAAGATAAAGATTCTCACTGCATTTTTGCAAATACAGGCTTACCTCCTGACCTTCTATAAAATACCTTTGTATTCAGGAAAATACGGAATATTTACTATTATCTCATCATTCGACTCTATAATCGCCTTAAATATAATATTAAGTGAAGCTGCGGCACCACAGGTCATAAAAATATTTTGCTCATTATAGTCTGTAGAAAATCGTTTGTTTAAATTTTTTGCAACCGCAAGCCTTGTATCGGTATCTCCGGCTGATGAAGTATAGCTGTTGTACTCTCGTGGTGAAAGTTCCTCCACCATATACCTTATAGTATTTGCCACCTCTCTCGGAGCCGGAGTACTCGGATTGCCGAGGCTGAAATCAAGTACATTTTCCGCCCCTATCTCCTTTGCAAGCTTGCTTCCATACTCAAATATATCTCTAATAACCGACCTCTTTGTACCGAGGTCAAGCATCTTTTTTGAAACCATTTTTTCTCCTACTTTACTATAGTAACCGATGCCTGTGCCGGCAGGCAAATAGCTGACTCACCTACATTTTTTATATAACCGAATCTTTCACAGATATGATCGGGACATTCACTGTGTACAAATGCAATTGCACCGTTTTTAATATCCAAATGTATTTTTGATGCCGTTGCTCTCCAAATCTATTTCCCTGTCCTTTGACAAATCAATATCCAGACTTAGATTATTGCCGTACTTTAAAACCGCCTTTCCGCCGGACTTTTTATTTGATAAAATATAAATTCCTGCTGCGATACCTATAATAAGTACAACAATAATCAAAATGATATCATTCTTTTTTAACTTCATTATTTCAGACTCTCCAAAAGCTTTCTTGAAGCCTCTATCTCATCATTTATAGCTTTCAGTCCCGGAGCACCCTTTTGTATTTCTCTTTTCAACACAGGTCTTTAAAGAAATTGCATCATAAATATCATTATCAAAGACATCTGAGATATTCTTAAACTCTTCCAAGGTAAAATCATCCAGCGCCTTGTTATTTTCAATACCGTAGAGTACAAGCCTGCCTACTATCTCATGTGCATCTCTGAAAGGTACGTTTTTCTTAACCAGATAATCAGCCGCATCGGTAGCATTTGTAAAGCCGCCTCTTGCACTTTTTGCCATTTTCTCATGATTGAATTTCATACTTGAGAGCATTCCGCTCATAAGCTTTATCAAACTTTTTACAGTATCTATGGCATCAAAAGACATCTCCTTATCCTCCTGCATATCCTTATTGTATGCAAGCGGCAATCCCTTCATTGTAGCAAGAAGTGATATAAGGCTTCCGTATACTCTTCCGCTTTTGCCCCTTATAAGTTCCGCAATATCGGGATTTTTCTTCTGCGGCATTATAGACGAACCTGTAGAGTAGGTATCATCCATCTCTACAAATCTGTATTCATCCGTATTCCATATGATAATTTCCTCTGACAGCCTGCTAAGATGCATTGATATTATAGCAAGGTCTGATAACAGTTCCAAAAGATAATCTCTGTCACTTACGGAATCCATACTGTTTCTTGTAGCCGTATCAAAATCAAGAAGGCTTGCCACATAATCTCTGTCAAGATCATACGTTGTTCCGGCAAAAGCTCCTGAACCCAAAGGTGAAAGATTCATCCTCTTTCTTGTGGAAACCAGTCTGCCAAAGTCTCTGATAAACATCTCAAAATATGCACCGAAATGATGTGCCAATGTGGTCGGCTGTGCCTTTTGTAAATGTGTAAATCCCGGCATATATGTAGACTTATTCTCTTCCATTATATGAAGGACTTCACTAAGCAGTTCATATAAGAGATTCTTAAGCTCATCTATCTCATCTCTTACATAGAGCTTCATATCAAGTGCCACCTGATCGTTTCTGCTTCTTCCTGTATGAAGTTTCTTACCGGTATCACCTATTCTCTCTATAAGATGTGCTTCAACATATGAATGGATATCCTCAGAACCGTCATCAAACTTTAATTTTCCTGCATCTATATCCGCTTCTATCGAATTAAGTCCTTCAATGATTTTATCTCTCTCAGTATCTGTAAGAATATTTTGTTTTGCAAGCATCTTTACATGGGCAATACTGCCTCTTATATCCTGCTTATAAAATCTGTGGTCAAACGAAAGTGACTCATTGAAGTTTTCAACAAGTTTATTCGTCTCCTTTGTAAATCTTCCACCCCAAAGTTTCATATTTTCTCCAAATCTCTATTATTTATCATCGCCGTCACTACTTGTATCGGTTTCTTTATTACTTTCCTCATTTGTATTGGCGGATGCGATATGCATCATAACATCCACTATCTTCGGATCTCTTGATGTGTCTTTAGTGTTTATATTTTTAAATTACTCAGTTTTCGGACTCGGATAACACCTCATCACCTGACTTTACTGCAGTATCTGACTCTTCATGTAAGTCTTTATCTGTGTTTTCAGTATCCAAGTCATCATTATCGGCTTCTTCATCATCGTCTTCGTCATCTTCATCCGACTCGTCGTCATCGTCCAAATCTATCTCTTCTATTTCATCTTCCCTAAGTCCAAGCTCTCCTTTTCTAAACTTAAAGCCGTTATTTTTAAAGAGTATAAATAAGTACATCAAAATAAGTATCGCTATTGAAGCGCCGCTTATTAGTGCACCCTCTATAAAACCGACAGTCTGATACTTAAACTCTATCTGATGTTGACCCTTTTCAAGCTTGAGACCGATAAAGGCATCCAAAAGCTTTATCTTCTCAACCTTTTTTCCGTCTACATATACATTCCAACCCTCATCATAAGGAATTGATGTAAAAAGTGTGGTGCTTTCTACAGAATGAACGTTTCCGACAAGATTTGTATCCGATATCTTACTGAGAGTAAGCGGATTGGTATTCAAAATATAATAAAGCTTCTTTAATGAATCGTAGTTTACTCTGTAGACTCTGACATCAAGATTTTCATCCTTATTCTTATCGTCACTGTTTACAAAATGTCCGTTCTTTTCGGCATCCAATGTACCCAGTTCCATTAAATAATGTCTTTTCAGATTCTTGAAAGTTTTCTTGCTTTCACCGTCTCCAAAACTGAAATCCACCTCATCAATGCTTGGATTTGTCACATAGGCATAGTATTCACCGTCTTCATCTGTAGTAAAGTTTACGGAATTTGATTCATTAAATGTCTCAACCTGTTCAAATATATCAGGTAAATCGTATACTGCTGCAAGGTCGTTTTGCACCTCTATCGGATCGCCTAAGTTTATATTCCAATCATCACTGAATCTTTCATCCACCATAAATCCAAGCGGCAATGTATAAGGGTTTTCATACAGATAGCTGTTACCCGACACATCAAGCAGTGAAATATTTGCATTCCTTGTCTCACCTGTATATATTGCATACTTTACGCTAAAGAGCATATCAAGTAAAGGTGTCTCACCTGTGATGGAATATGCATTTGTAGAAGCTTCATTTCCAAGTTTCTCAAACAGATCTGAAAGTGAGGCATTTGCGGTTGATGAAAATATGGATACCGACCTGAAGTTCATCCACGCTCCGTCATCTTTTGTCTTTCTGTCCACCTTGTCAATACGATAAAATTCATCCTTAGGAAGCTTTGCTACAAGTGCTCTTACATCCTTGTTGTCGTTTATATAATTGCTTCTGTTTATTGTGGTTACACTGGTGACAGACATATTTATACTTGACTCTATCACAACCAAAGCAAGCGCACATAAAAATAAGCTTGTAGTTGAAAATCTCTTCTTTATATACATATATGTGAGTATCGCATATACAGAGATGAAAAATCATCGCTACATAGAAATACCGCAAAATGAAATCTTCATTGTTCACCATCTTTTGCGCCAAAAGTATATAACCCATGCTTATACCAAAAGCAATAAAGAGGTCTCTTGCTGTATTTTCCTCAAGTCTGTCATATGCTTTTGCACACATAAAAAGCACAAGGAAAATATATATAAAGCTCTGTCTGGCAGGAAGTGAGTTCGGATAATGAAGTCCGTGCCATATATAATTAAAGTACATTTATGGAAAATCCTGCAAGGAAGAATACAAAGCAATGTAGTATACACCGCCTTTTCCTTTTTGCCGATCTTTTTGTTCAACAAATAAAGTATTACAAACAAAAATATTCCGACTCCGCAGTAAATATTCGGCCAATGGTCAAGTCCTATTTCTATCTGAACATTGCCCATATGTCTTGCAATCATATCAAATATGGAGAAAATATGATTCAAATGTTGTAGGGAAGTTGAAATCCCCCGATGCGGTAAGCTTCAGCGCATATATCTCAGGTAAAAAGCACCAAAGGCGCTTAATCCTCCTGCAAGCAATGAAAATACCGCAAACTGTACTGATGTTATGATAAACTTTTTAAAATTGTTTGTCAGATTTTTAGTATCTGTAATGATATAAAAATATATCACCATAAACAGACATATCATTATGGAAATATAGTAGTTTGAAAAGTATACATATACCTAGGCTTACAGCGTATAAAAATCCCTTATTTTTCTTTACAAGGCTTTCAAGTCCCAAGCATACTAAAGGGAACAATACTATACAGTCAAGCCACATGATATTCCAGCTGTACGCCGCTATATATCCTGAAAGTGCATAGAATATTCCAAAAAAGACTATTCCCGATTTTTTCTTTGTGGAATGCTTTGATAAATAATATGTAAAACTGAGACCCACAAAGACCTATCTTTACCACAATCATATATGTCATAAACTCTATAACATACGCCTGTGGGCAAAGTACAATCAGCCAATTGAGCGGACTTGCCAGATAGTATGCATACAGTGCCGAAAAGTTGATACCCATACCAAGGTCCCAGCTGTATAAAAGTGAACCGCCGTGGCTTAACTTATATTTAAATTCCGAGAAAAACGGAGCGTACTGATGATACATATCAGTTCTTAAAAAGCTCTCATCTCCAAAGGGGAATATACCTCTTTGCACAAATATCAATACCATTATAAAAACCGGTATAAAAAAGGATAAAATAAATACCGCCCTCTTATCCAGTATAGTTTCTTCTCTCTGATTCAAATTCAAATCTTCCATCTTCTTCCTCCGTCTTCCCACTAATTATAGTAGAGGTTATTTTTTTAAATCAATCAAAATCATAATATTTATATACAATACTAAAAATGCTATACTTCTACCTAAAAGTCGTTAGGAGATATATGAAAAAGAAAATTTTTATTACCTATTTTGGCATTCGCCGTATTGCTTATCGTGATTGCCGTCATATTTTTCAAATATAAAAGGAGCCGAAACTACAACGGAGGCTACCACCACGGTAGAGGAAACTACCACTATGCCTCCCTACAAAAGGCATATGAAACGGATGAAAACTATAAAAGAAAGATAGATTTTGATTCGCTTAAGGCTACCAACCCCGATGTTATAGCCTGGGTATATATCCCCGGTACAGTTATTGATTATCCTATACTATGGAAGGAATACGATATTGAGTACTATCTGCACCACGATATAAATCACAAGGAATCCTACTACTCGGTATATATGGACGGATACAGTAATTCCGATTTTTCAACGCTCAACAATATCATCTACGGACACCATATGAAGGACGGCAAGATGTTCACGGATATAACAAAGTTTAAGGATGAAAACTTTTTCAAAGAACATAGGATGATATATATTTATACACCTGATAAGACATACAGACTTAAGACCTTTGCGGCACTTTATTCGGACTCCGCTCCTGAGAGAAGGCAGACATATTTTGACGATATGGACTATTTCCATAAATATGTTGACAGGATGACCGAAAAGTGTAAGTTCAGAGATATTCCCGCAAGCGGAATTGATAAGATATGGTCCTTTATTACCTGCTCATATGAGGGTGATGATACAAGAACCATTCTGTATGCCTATGAGTTAAATGATGATGACGAGCCGCAAAGATATGATTTATCCGGTATTGATTTCGGTGCGGACCACAGGTAAAATTATAGCTGTTGTCAAACGCTATAACTTTTAGTTATAGGTATTATATTATATAATAAATTGACATTTATAATAATGGTGCTATAGTAAAGGGCGAACCAATTTATTTTTATTGTTTTTGTCAAAACTGTTATTACCACTTTAAAAATATTTGGAGGTAAAATGAGACGAGTATTTTTCACTTATCGTAGATAATTCTTCAGGTGTTCTGAGCCGTGTGGCAGGTCTTTTCTCAAGAAGAGGCTATAATATCGACTCACTCACTGTAGGCGAAACAGCCGACCCGCGTTTTTCAAGAATGACGGTGGTCTCTATAGGAGATGAGGACACACTTGATCAGATAGTTAAACAGCTTCGAAAGCTTGAAGATGTAAGAGATATCAAGGTTTTTGGAGGAAGGCAGAGTGTTTTCCGTGAAATCATTATGATAAAAGGTTAAGGCAAACGCTTCACAAAGACAGGATATTGCCGCACTTTGTGATATATTCAGAGCCACTATTGTCGATGTGGCAAAGATTGTCTGACAGTTATGCTTACAGGCGACAATTCAAAGCTTGAAGCACTTTCAAATCTTCTTTCAGATTATGAAGTTTTGGAACTTGCAAGAACAGGACTTACCGCTCTTTCAAGAGGCAGTGAGGACGTAGTTGTTTTAAATTAATTGTTTGACGATTCACCTAATAGGTTAATCATAAAAAGTTTTTAGGAGGTATTATTTTATGTCTAAGATTTATTATCAAGAAGACTGTAATCTTTCAATGCTTGAGGGTAAGACTATTGCCATCATCGGTTATGGCAGCCAGGGACACGCATGCATTGAACTTAAAGAAAAGCGGATGCGATGTAATCGTTGGTCTATATGAGGGCAGCAAGTCATGAGGGCTAAGGCAGAGGCACAGGGACTTAAGGTTTATACAGCTGCAGAGGCTGCAAAGAGGCTGATATCATCATGATTCTTATCAATGATGAGCTTCAGGCCGATATGTACAAGAAGGATATCGAGCCGAACCTTGAGGCCGGAAATATGCTTATGTTCGCTCACGGTTTCAATGTACATTTCGGATGTATCAAAGCACCTAAGGACGTTGATGTTACAATGATAGCTCCTAAGGCTCCGGGACATACTGTTCGTTCAGAGTACCTTGAGGGTGAAAGGGAACACCTTGTCTTGTAGCTGTTGAGCAGGATGCTACAGGTAAGGCACTTGAGCTTGCACTTGCTTACGGTGCAGGTATCGGCGGCGCAAGAGCAGGTCTTTTGGAGACTACATTCCGTACAGAGACTGAGACCGACCTCTTCGGTGAGCAGGCAGTTCTTTGCGGCGGTGTTTGTGCACTTATGCAGGCAGGTTTTGAGACTCTTTGTGAGGGCAGGTTATGACCCTAGAAACGCATACTTTGAGTGTATCCATGAGATGAAAGCTTATCGTAGACCTTATCTATCAGTCAGGATTTGAGGGAATGAGATATTCTATCTCAAATACAGCGAGTACGGTGACTACATCACAGGACCTAAGATCATCACAGAGGATACAAAGAAGGCTATGAAGAAGATCCTTTCAGATATCCAGGACGGTACATTTTGCTAGAGGTTCTTACTTGATATGTCTCCTGCAGGGTCGTCAGGTACACTTCAAGGCTATGAAAGCTTGCTTCAGAGCATCCTTCAGAAAGATCGGTGCAGAGATCAGAAAGCTTTACAGCTGGAACAATGATGATGAGAAACTTATAAACAACTAAAAACAAAAACAGGGTAGCAACCCTGCTACCCCGTTTTTCATCTTTTAAATTTTATCTATTCTCCCTTTAAAGGTGTAAAAGTTCTGTCATCCTCAGCCTTACCCGGCTTTTACAGCATTTTTCATAGGCCGCCTTTGCCTCTTTTGACAAAGATTTCCTGTGAGTTTTTCTTTTGCTTCATTGTTTTTCTTTACCTTTTTCATAGCTGTCGTCAGGCAGAGTATTGAAGCCTTTTACATTGTCTTCAAGCTCAACCTCAAGGTAGTGCTTGATACTCATATGATATCCTCATCTGCTACCGGGAATACTATCTCCACTCTCTTTTCAAGATTTCTGTTCATCCAGTCTGCACTTCCAAGGAAAATCTCCTCTTCACTGTCTATACGGAAATCAAATATTCTGGCGTGCTCAAGGAATGTACCCACTATCGATCTTACCGTAATATTTTCAGATACTCCCTTTATACCTACTCTGAGGCAGCATATACCTCTGACTATAAGCTCTATCTTTACGCCTGCACAGCTTGCGGCATAAAGCGCTTCTATAATGTCCTTATCCGAGAGTGAGTTCATTTTGGCGATTATATGAGCATCACTGCCGTTTTTGCAGCCTGTGTACATTGATTTATCTTATTTAAGAATATATCCTTCATCCAAAGCGGTGCTACCACATATCTCTTCCAAAACGGAGGCTCGGAGTATCCGCTGAGCATGTTAAAGACTGCCGTGGCGTCCTCTCCGTAACTTTCTCTTGCGGTAAACATACCGAGGTCGGTATACAATTTGGCTGTGGAATCATTATAGTTTCCCGTTCCAAGGTGCACATATCTTCTGATACCGTCCTCTTCTCTTCTCACTACAAGAGTAATCTTTGAGTGGGTCTTAAGTCCTACAAGTCCGTAGATTACATGACATCCCGCCTTTTCAAGCATCCTCGCCCAGTTGATATTGTTCTCCTCATCAAATCTTGCTTTAAGCTCCACCAAAACTGTAACCTGCTTACCGTTATCCGCTGCATTTGCAAGCGCCTTTATAATAGGAGAATTTCCGCTGACTCGATAAAGTGTCTGCTTTATGGCAAGTACATTCTTGTCTGCAGCCGCCTTTGATACAAAATCTATTACAGGGTCAAAGCTCTCATACGGATGTGAAAGTAATATATCTTTTTTCTTTATTTCCTCAAAAATATCTTCACAGTCCAAAAGTCTTGCATTGGCTACAGGGATATGCTTTTTATCCTTCAGATTGTCAAAGCCGTCAAGAGAGTATATCTTCATAAGAACTGTAAGATCCAGAGGTCCGTCTATTCTGAATACATCCTCTTCGTCAACATTCAGCTCGTTTTTCAAAAAGTTTAAAAGGCTTGCATCCATTCTCTCTTCCACTTCAAGTCTGATTGCCTCTCCCCACTGTCTTTTCTTTCAACTTCTTCTTGATTTCCTCTAAAAGGTCCAGCGCCTCGTCCTCATCAAGCTTAAACTCTGCATTTCTCATTACTCTGAAGGTTGCAGCCGAGATTACCTCATAGTTTAAGAAAAAGTTTATCAATATTTTTTCGATAATATCCTCAAGATAGATTATCTTTCTTTCTTCACAATCTGTGGAATCTCTACAATTCTTGGAAGTACTGAAGGTACCTGTACCATTGCAAAGTCCATATCTCCATCCACATTTCCAAGGTAGACATCCTTTTTCTTCTTCTTTGAGCTTTCATCGCTTTCTCTTTCTGATAAGAGCCGCAATATTAAGTGTCTTATTCCTTACAAGCGGAAACGGTCTTGATGCATCCACAGCCATAGGTGTAAGTACGGGATATACAAACTCGTCAAAGTATTCGTTTATGAACCTTTTCTCACTATGTGAAAGTTCATCACCGTGACCTGCTATATGCAGGTGATTCTCTTTTTAGAAGAGGTAACAGTGAACTGTAGATTTCATACTGCTTTTCTTACAAAAATCATGTGTCTCTTTTGCAAGTACATTAAGCTGCTTGTCCGCACTCATTCCCGCAATATCTTTTTTCTTATAGTCCGCATCCACCATATCCTTGAGTGATGCAATCCTTACCATGAAAAATTCATCTAAATTTGATGATGTGATACTTAAAAACTTCAGCCTCTCAAAAAGCTTTACATCATCATCTTTAGCTTCATGTAAGACTCTTGTATTGAACTTAAGCCAAGACAGTCTCTGTTAGTAAAATATTCCACATTGTCAAACTTTTTCCATAAAGCCAACTCCTTTCTATCAAAAAGTCCTTATCTGTTTTAAAACAAACTCTATTCCAAAAATTTCTCTAAAAAAGTCTCTATGTGAATTAAAGCTCAGCATCTCAAGGCTCAAATCTCCCATATACCTTATCTCTAAAATCAGTTTATTATCGTCAAGTTTCAAACTGTAGTCCTTTATCTTTTGCTTATGTGACCTGTCAAGCGCATTTGCCATCTGTAATATAGCACTTAACTTTGCCAATCTGATATCTCTTTTATTGTAGATACTTTCTTCAGTGTCGATATTTGACATCTCGGCAACCAACATTCTCTCATCATGTGATATACCTATAATCTCACTTGACGAAATAATATTGTAGGTGGCCACATCACTGTTTTTCATATTTATGAACTTACCGATATTATGTAAGATTGCCGCTATCTGCACAAGCAGTCTGTCTCTTTCACTTAGACCGCTTAGACTCTTTTATTGCATCAAATATCATCAATGCATTTTTTCCACCACTGTAGTGTGCTTACTGTTACCTCTGTATCTTTTAGCCAGACTCTTTGATGATGCTATAATATCCGCTCTGAAGTCATGTCCTGTGTTTACTATATTACTTTTCTTGGCATACTCCGCCGCAATGCCGTCTATAAGCAAAGTGTTCCCGGCAACCATATTTCCTTGGCATTGAAAAGGTCAAAGATTCTTTGGAAAATAAGTACACTCAGTATTATCATCTTTGCGTAGTTTTTGCCCTACTCAAGTATAGTTTTCTATTTCCTCCACGCTCTTATCCCTTATCTTATCAAAGTGCGATAAACTCCTCATAATTTACTATCATATCGTTGGCGTCGCGATTCATATATTTGAACATATACATAAGCGGCTCTCCGACACCTATAATAGTCTTTCACCTTTTTTTATCTTTAAGATATATCTTTTTGAAAAGTATTCAAATCGTTATCTATCAGCTCGGTGAGTACATTGTGCTTTTTTTCGGTGATATTGTCTATCTCTTCCACCATCTCTCTAAGCCTTAGAACTCCCAGTGAAAGGTTTTGAGTACTCTGTATCGCGCCGTTATCATACAGTGTAAGCTGCATACTTCCAAAGCCTACATCCGCAACCGCAGTGCCGCTTCTATATACTTTTCAAAAAGCTCACCCTTTTGCATCCAATAGACATATAGTTGATAAATCTTTGCTCAGAGTTTGATATGATGGATATATCTATACCCGCTCTTACCTTTATCTGGTCAAGCACCTGCATATTGTTGGAGATTCTCTCATTGCACTGGTAGCATAGGCCTTATAATCGTCCACTCTGTATGATTTCATTATTTTTTTGAAATCGGATAATACATCACAAAGCTCGTCAATCATTTCATAGCTTATCTTTCCGTACTTATATGTATCACTGCCAAGTGCAATGGTGTGCTTTATATAATCAACTCTCTTTATACCGGTCTTTGCCGATATTTCATAAATTCCAAGTTCAAGTTCAAACGAACCTACATCAATAGCCGCAAAATATCTTATGTCTCCCTTTTCCATACGCTCTCCATATTATTTTTGACCCTGTAAATAAGTTATAAACTGTGTTGCGCTTCTTCCGGACATACCTCCGTGTGAGAGTTCCCACATATTTGCCTTTGCAAGTATTTCCTTCTCGTCCATATCAATACCGTGCTTTTTCGCAAGTGAAAGTACAATGCCGTTAAACTCCTTCTTATCAGGTGAACCGTAGTAAATCTTTTCACCGAATCTTGCGGAGAGTGAAAGCTTTTCTTCCACAGTATCACGGCTGTGAAGCTCTTCATCAGTCTCAGTCTTATCTCTGAAGCTCTCTCTTATAAGATGTCTTCTGTTACTTGTAGCATAGATAAGTACATTTTCAGGTCTCTTTCCGAAACCTCCTTCAAGTATAGCTTTGAGATATTTATATTCAAGCTCAGACTCCTCAAAACTTAAATCATCCATATATATTATAAACTTATAGTTCCTGTCCTTTAACTGCTCAAGTATATCCGACAGATATCTGAACTGATGTTTATAAATTTCTATGATTCTAAGCCCTCTGTCGTAGTACTCATTTACAATCGCCTTGACACTTGATGACTTTCCGGTTCCGGCATCTCCATATAGCAGAGCAGTTGTTTGCCGGCTTACCGTTTATAAAACTCTCCGTATTTTTCTATAAGTTTTTCTTTTGAATATCATAGCCTATTATATCCTTCAAATATACGTGTTCAACCCTTGTAATCGGTATAATATTTGCAGAAATTCAAATCATTGCTTTCTTCTATACGAAATGCCTTATTGAGACCGAACTTTACCTACACCGTACTCCTTATAAAACTCGGTAACGATATTTTTAAACTCCTCATCCGACTTCGCACTTGAGAGTTGCTTTGACAATCTTAAAATTCTGTCTCTGACTCTTGTATTTACAAGCTTTGAATCTCTTCCGTTACCTACACATAGTGTGATATTGCATCAAAAGTTCATCATCTATATCAGGTACATAAAGTGAAATAAATCTCTAAAAATTTTTAAAAGTCATGAAGTGCAAAGGTATTTATACTGCCTTTAGTCTCACCTATAATTTCTGTAGCTTTTGAATATACATTTTCATTGTACGCAAGCGCAAGTGCAAGGACATTTTCCCCAAAGGTTACCGTCAAGTCCGTACTCTCCCGCCACCTCAAGCAACTTAGCAATTGTCTTACTTGTATCTGCACTGTCCTTATTTAAGGAACAAAAATTCTCTTATCGTATCTTCAAATTTTTAAATTTCTGTATAAAATCAAATCATCAATTATACTGTACATAAATACTCCTTACTTTACTGAACAATAATTCCCTAAAAATTTTTTAAAAAAAGTGACTTCTTTTTCAGTATCTCAAGCACATTTGAGACATTGGACAAACTCAAATTCCCTTCGATATCAATAAAAAACCTGTACTCAAAGGTCTTTTCAGGTATCGGTCTTGACTCCACCTTCACAAGGTTTAAGCCGTTGAGTACAAATATTCCGAGAATATTGTAAAGCATACCTTTTTCATGCGGCAGCTCTAAAATAAGGCTGAGCTTGTTTGACTTTTTTGAGAAAATCTTCTCCTTGCTTAGTACCACAAATCTTGTAGTGTTGTTTACATTTCTGTTAATTCCCTCATCCAAAACATCAAGGTCATATAAATCACCTGAAAGTCTTTGAAGCTATGGCAGCCTGTGATATATCTTTGTCATCTCTTACCTTTTTAGCTGAAAGTGCCGTATTTAAAAAGCTTATTTGACTCCAGCCCAGATGCTCCTTGAGGTATGCACCACATTGCATCAGTGCCTGTGGATGAGAATACACAGTCTTTATATCACCAAGCTTTGCACCTCTTATCCCCAAAAGACAGTGACTTATATGAAGGTCATACTCCGCCACAATAACAACATCCTTTTTCAAGAGCAAATCGTATACATCACTTACTATTCCGGCTGACGAGTTCTCTATAGGTATTATACAATACTTTTGCATTTCCGTTTAATACCTCATTTATCGCATCTTCAAAATGTGTTTACATTTTCTCATCCACGTTCGGGAAAAAGCTTTTTGTAACTATATGTGAATAAGCACCCTCTACGCCCTGATACACAACTCTTTTTATATCAAAGTCCATATATTCCTTACAAATAAACTCGGCAGTACTTTCTTTATATTTTACCTTTGATATCAGCTTTATCAGCTCTCTTTTTTTATCTATCAGTTCTATTATCTTTTCATCCGTCTCATCAAGCTTTGCTTTTATCTCTTCAAGTCCTTGCATACTACTCCTATGCCTTATTTTGTGCCACCATATTTTCAAGCATCTCTACTATCTTGCTTCTGGTATAGGCTCCAAGCTTTTTCTTTTCAGCATCAGGCAACTCATCTATAACAATCGGCTTTCCGTACTCTATTATTACTTTACTCTTTCTCATATATGGCATATGCTCTTCCCATATCTCATATGTACCGTATATTGCTACAGGAACTACAGGAACTTTTCCTTTTTCAGCAATCTTTAATGAACCTTCTTTGAACTCTTTCACATTCGTTACATCCGGGTTCATATTTCTTCCCGCCCTTCAGGGACAAATCCACACGGAAACACCTGATTTTACCTGATCTATGCCCTTTATAATAGTCTTTAATCCCTGCTTGATATCCTGCCTGTTCAAAAACAAGCAGTTTACAAGCTCCATCCACTGCTTCAGAAGCGGTGCATGGATCATCTCATACTTTGCGACAAACCCCAGCGGCTTTTTTGTGTATCCGAAACCTGTAAGAATATCAAAATAACTCCTGTGGTTACTTACAAACAGCACACCGCCGTCCTTAGGTATATTCTCACTTCCTCTTACCTCCACTTTCGAGCCTGTAATAAAAATCATAAGCCTGAATACCGCACTCACCATACCTTGTGCAACAGCATGTCGAAACATCAGGTCTGAACTTCCTTACAATAAGCAAAATAAGCATTACAGGTATAAAAAGTACCAAATACAAAAACAGTCCAAGTGCTACCAATATAAATTTTATCATATAAAAAATCCTCTCATTATAATAACGGGCTTAGGAGTCTGCTGACCTGCTCTTTTATTCTTTGCAGGAGTGAGCGATTCTTATACATATCAAATGTATACTCCTCAGAATCATAAATATCTCTCATAAAATTATCTTCAAGTTCCGTAGTGACTTCTTCGTCATAGATCATAGCGTTTACTTCAAAATTCAACTCAAAAGCTTCTTATATCCATATTTGCGGTTCCTACACATGCCACCTTACCGTCGGCCATTACAGACTTGGCATGCAAAAATCCCTCTCATATGTGTAGACCTTACCTCCGGCCTCAAGCAGTGTGCCTGCCCAGCTTAACGTGGCTGAATATACAAAAGGGTGATCAGGCATACATGGTATCATAAGCCTTACATCCACACCCGACCTTGCAGCTACATTAAGCGCACTCATAAACGCTTCGTCAGGTATAAAATAAGGCGTGTGAATATACACATGGTCCTTCGCATTATTTATAATCTCTATATAATTATCTCTGATAAGCTTTGTCTCAGAATCCGGACCGCTTGATATTATTTGCATTCTGAGAACATCGTCACCGTTTTTAGGCAAAATATTCATTTCCTCAAGCGGCTTAAAATATTTGTCACTGTTAAAGATGTCTTCCTTTGTGGCATAATTCGAGTCCAGACCGAATCTAAGTTCAAGTCCCGTTGACCGCCTCACCCACTATTCTAAGATGTGGTCTCTCCAGTGTCCGAATTTTTGAGCCGTCCACATACTCTTTTCCTATATTAAAACCTCCGACATAGCCTATTTTACCGTCAATCACCGCTATCTTTCTGTGATTTCTGTAGTTTATACGGAAATTTATCTTGCCGAGTGCGGCAGGAAAGAATACACCTATTTTTATCTTATGAGGCTTTCATGTTGTCTAAGAGCTTCTTTGACATAAATCTGCCGCCCATTCCGTCAAACAGTACTCTTACCTCCACTCCCTCATTAGCCTTTTTTTATAAGCTCTCTTGATATATTCTAAAGAGGTAATCGTTTTTTATTATATAATACTGTAGATGAATATATTCCTCTGCATTTTTAATATCCTCAATCAGTGCATCAAACTTGTCGTTTCCGTCGTTGAATATCTTTAAGGTATTCTTCATTGTCATAAGCGATCCGCCCGACATCAGATTATACTGCATCTGCCTTTGGTAATCCTTTGTATAAGGATCGTTTAACACTCTGTCGTTGTTGGCAAAAAACTTTTCCTGCTTTATAGCCGCCTTCCTTATACTGTCCTCAACATTTTTTATCTTAAACATCTTGGACTTTCTGTAATCCTGTCCTATGAGCAGATAAAGTATAATGCCTACTACAGGCAAAAAATTGAGCGCCAAAAGCCATGTCCACACGGCTCTCGGCTCTCTTCTTTGAAAGAACACAATCACAATGGACAATACCAAGTTGATGTAGAATAAATGAACAAATGCTATATGACCTGTTCTAAAAATCAAACATAAAACTCCTAAATTATTCATACTGTTGAAGCTTATAAACTTGCCTTACAATCTGAAATTATATAATCCGATTCATTATACCACAAATGTCTAATTTTGGCATAAAAAAAGAGCCGGTCGCCCGACTCTTTAATTTATATCTTACTTTTTGACAGTTGCACTGAGTTCATTATAAGGATCAAGATCGATATAAATGATATCCTTTGCACTAAGGTCTCCGTCTGAAAGTATCAGTCTTGCAACCATAGTCTCCACATTCTTTTGCAGATATCTCTTTAAAGGTCTTGCACCGTATGCAGGGTCATAACCGTTGTCAATGATATAACTCTTTGCGGCATCACTTAATTCTACTGTAAGTTCCTTATCCTTAAGTCTTAAATTAAGCTCGTCAATAAGTAAGTTGATAATACCGCCGATATTGTCCTTTGTAAGAGGCTTGAACATAATTATCTCGTCAAGTCTGTTAAGGAACTCAGGTCTGAAGCTGTTTCTAAGCTCGTTCATAACCTTGCCTCTTGCATCATCACTTATATCACCGTAGGTATTGATACCTTCAAGCAAATATGTGGAACCGATATTTGATGTCATAATGATAATGGTGTTTTTAAAGTCTACAGTCTTACCGAGAGAATCTGTAACTCTACCGTCATCCAATACCTGTAAAAGTACATTGAATACATCAGGATGTGCCTTCTCAATCTCGTCAAAGAGTACTACGGAATAAGGTTTTCTTCTTACAGCCTCTGTAAGCTGTCCGCCCTCATCGTATCCTACATATCCCGGAGGAGCTCCTATAAGTCTGCTCACGGAGAATTTCTCCATGTACTCGCTCATATCGATTCTTATCATGTTGTTCTCATCGTCAAAGAGTGCCTTTGCAAGTGATTTTGCAAGCTCCGTCTTACCTACACCTGTAGGTCCGAGGAACAGAAACGATCCTATAGGCTTTGAAGGGTCCTTTATACCTGCTCTTGAACGAATGATAGCATCAGTAACCTTATCCACAGCCTCATCCTGTCCTATTACTCTCTCATGCAATGTATCTGCAAGATGAAGTGTCTTCTCTCTCTCACTCTCATTAAGCTTTGAAACAGGGATATTTGTCCATCTTGAGATAATTCTTGCAATCTCATCATCTGTAACGGCCTCACGAAGCAGGCTTAAATCTTCTTTCTTTACCTTCTCTTCTTCAGCCTGTAACTGCTTTTTAAGTTCAGGTAACTTACCGTACTGCAACTCTGCCGCCTTGTTAAGGTCATAGCTTTGTTTTGCGGCATTTATCTGCCTGTTAACCTCATCTATCTCACCTCTGAGCTTTGCAAGTCCCTCAACACTCTTCTTTTCATTCTCCCACTTTGACTTGGCTTCGTTAAGCTCGTCATTGACTTCAGCCAATTCTTTTTGAAGTGCTTCAAGTCTTTCCTTTGAAAGATTGTCGTCCTCTTTCTTCAGTGCTGTCTCTTCTATTTGAAGCTGCATCTGCTTTCTGTTTAACTCATCAATCTCTGTAGGAACAGAGTTAAGTTCAGTCTTTATAAGGGCACATGCCTCATCTACAAGGTCAATAGCCTTATCAGGCAAAAACCTGTCGCTGATATATCTGTCTGAAAGCACCGCCGCACTTACCAGCGCACCGTCAGTTATCTTAACACCGTGATAACTCTCATATCTTTCCTTAAGTCCACGGAGAATAGATATTGTATCCTCTACAGAAGGCTCTTCTACAAGTACAGGCTGGAATCTTCTCTCAAGTGCAGGATCCTTTTCAATGTACTTTCTGTACTCGTCAAGTGTAGTTGCACCTATACAATGCAGCTCGCCTCTTGCAAGCATAGGCTTTAACATATTTCCGGCATCCATGCTTCCTTCAGTCTTACCAGCACCTACTATAGTGTAGAGCTCATCAATGAAAAAGTATTATCTCCGTTTGATTTCTTCACTTCATCAAGTACCGCCTTAAGTCTTTCCTCAAACTCACCTCTGTACTTTGCACCTGCTATAAGTGCACCCATATCAAGTGCAAAAAGTCTCTTATCCTTTAAGTTGTTCAGGAACATCACCGGCTACTATTCTGCCTGCAAGTCCTTCAACTACCGCAGTCTTACCTACACCCGGTTCACCGATAAGTACAGGGTTGTTCTTTGTCTTACGACTAAGTATTCTTACCACATTTCTTATTTCGCTGTCTCTTCCTATTACAGGGTCAAGCTTTTGCTGCCTTGCACGCTCAACCAAGTCATAACCGTACTTATTGAGTGTGTCATATGTAGCTTCAGGATTGTCTGAAACAACTCTTTGATTGCCTCTGACCTCTGAAAGTACCTTTAAAATTTATCCTTATCAATGCCGTACATTCTGAAAATCTGTGCTACATTTGATGAAGGATTCTCAAGTATATTAAGGAAAATATGCTCTACAGAGACATATTCATCTCCCATACTCTTTGCAACATCTTCAGCTGTTATCAGTATTTTATTTAAATCATTGCTTATATAGCTTTGACCGCCGCTAACCTTTGGAAGCTTTTCAATTGCAGCCTCAACTTCATTTCTAAATTCAATTTCATTGATACCCATTTTCTTTATAAGATTGACTATCAATGAGCCTTCTATATCTAACAGTGATGCCAACAGATGTATCTGTTCGATTTGCTGATTACCATGAGTAGCAGCAACCTTTTCCATATTCTGAACGGCCTCAATGGACTTTTGCGTAAATTTGCTAATGTTCATTAACTCACCACCTTTATTCTTTATTTGTTATATATGTACTATAACAGAGTACTTATATGTTGTCAAGCGTTTTTTGAAAATATTTTTCATAAAAAAATATAAAAAAAGCGCCATCATATGGATAACAACATATGATAACGCCTTACAAATTTTATAATTATCTACTTTCTTCCGATTTTTTGCTTTATAGCGGTCAACATCTTATTTTCTTTTACCAGCAGACCGTCAAATATCATAAGCAATGCCGGCAACAAAAAGATAACAAATGCCATGGACACCAGTGCACCTCTGCCTATCAGATGTCCGAGCTGGCCCTATTGCGGAAGCTTTGAAATAAAACTTACCACATAACCGCAGATAACAAGTATTGTACCTGAAGTAATTATGGAGTGCATACTGAACTTGGTCATCTTGATTGCAGATTCTTTCTTGTTAAGTCTCTTTCTAAGCTCTCTGTAGTTTGAAATCGAAAGTATGGCATAGTCTACAGTCGCACCGAGCTGAATACTGCTCACAACTATATATCCTATAAAAGCCAGCTTCGTTCCATATACATATGAAAAACTCATATTTACAAAAATAGCCATTTCAATAGGTATCATAGCAAGCAGCGCAAGAAGTACGGATTTAAACGAGAATGCAACTACCAAAAATACTCCAAGCAATGATAAATTATTTACCTTATTATAGTCTTCCTTAAGTATCTTTTCCATATCCATAGTAGCGTAGGTATTACCTGTAATATAGTTCTCATTCGGATAATACTCATTCACTATCTGCTTTATCTCATTTGCCGAACTGTACGCAAGCTTACTCTCACCCTTGGTCTTTGTAAATACAAGTATTCTGGCGTATCCGTCCTTATGTAATAAGCTTACGGTATCACTTGGAATGATCTTTTCAGGTATTCCGTCAGGCAGTGTATCCGCCAAGGATGTGACACTCTTTACATAATCAAGAGACTTTAACTTCTCCGCCAGTGCCTTCTCCGTGACATTGCTTGTAGCAGGTACCAATATAACATTCAGATTCGACCTGCCGAATACCTTGTTTATCTCCTCACTGTGCTCATACAAAGCTGTTCCCTCACCCGCACCTACGGCGTCATTTCCGTACATAAAGTTGGTCATTCCCTGTGCCATATATGAAGGAATCAGTATAACAAGCGCAAATATAAAAAATCCCTTTGAGATCTTGTTTACAAACTTTGATGTCTTTGTCAAATTCAGGTAAAAATTCTCTATGTCTTGTCTTTTCAATTATAGGCATCCAGCTCAGTATCAGTGAAGGCATAAAAAATACTATAGAAAAGATGGAACACACAATTCCCTTTGCCAGTACGATACCGAGGTCAAAGCCCATTGAAAACTTCATTATTACAAACACGATAAATCCTACAAATGTGGTAAGTGAACTTGCCGAAATAGTCTTTATAGATGTTCTGAGCGCATTCTTTAGAGCAATCGTCTTATCGGCCTCTTTTTTTTGTTCCACCTTGTATGCATTCAATAGGAATATTGAATAGTCCATAGACACCGCAAGCTGTAATACCGCCGACACATTGTTTGTAATAAACGAGATACTGTTTAAAAATATATTTGTACCTCTGTTTATAAATATCGCAGTTCCGATAACGCTTAAGAAAAGCACCGGCTCAAACCATGAGGAAGTTGTCACCAAAAGTACCAAAAATACAAATGTACACCTATTGCAAGTATAGAGATTCATCTGAGACGAAACTTCTTCTTCAGTAAACTTATTCTGTGGCGCGCTTCCTGCAGATAACCCCTGTCGCCTATTATCTTTTCCATCTTGTCAATAGCCTTATGTGTAAGCTTACTTGAGTCGCCTTTTACAAAAGTTATATCCATTACAGCCTTATTATCCTTATAATAATCAGATACGTCATCATATTTCATAAAGCTGTTTGACTCATAGACATTCTCGGTAGTGTCAAGCCAAAGTATCCTGTCCACGCCTTCGACCTTTTCAAGCTGCTGCTTAATGGCGTTGGCCTCATATATAGTGACGTCCTTCAGCATCAGTCTGGCGGTTCCCGGATATCCGAATGTATCTTCCATCTTATTTATTGCGGCCTTTGAAGGTGCACTTGCAGGTAAATACTTGGTCAAATCATAGTTTATATTTACAAACGGTGTAAAAAGAAGTGAAATAAAGAGCAAAATCAAAAAAACTCTTCTTATTCCTTTATTATGATCTACAATAAACCCTGCAAAATCCTTTTGGTTTGTTTCCTTCATATCATCCAACCTCTCTAAAACTTCATTAACAGGATGTAAGTATATTGCAAATCGACACATTTGTAAATATCAACATCAGAACTTTAATAGACACTTGTCTATAAAATTGATTTTTTATGTTTTTAATCTTGTAAAAAGTATAAAATATGGACTATAATACGAAAAAAATGATTTTTTTGTAAAGGAAAGTATGAGACATCTTTTTAAACCCGTTGGATTTTTCTGTTGAAGAAACTAATAAGCTTTTTGGAACTTGCTATTGATATTGAAAACAACAGGGATAAGTATTCCAAAATTTGTGAAGGAAAAAAATTAGCAACTTTGTTCTATGAGCCAAGCACACGAACCAGACTTTCATTTGAAGCTGCTATGCTTAATTTGGGAGGTAGCGTACTTGGCTTTCATTCTGCCGACTCGTCATCTGCGGCAAAGGGCGAAAGTGTTGCAGATACTATCAGAGTTATCTCATCATATGCCGATATAGCGGCTATGCGTCACCCAAAGAAGGTGCACCGCTGGTTGCAAAGCAAGTTTTTCTTCCATTCCGGTAATCAATGCAGGAGACGGAGGACATCAGCATCCTACACAGACACTGACAGACCTTCTTACAATCAAAGAGACTTAAAGGAGATATAGCAAATCTTACTGTGGGACTTTGCGGCGACCTTAAGTTCGGCAGAACTGTACATTCTCTTATCAACGCTCTTATAAGATATCCGAATATCAAATTTGTTCTTATTTCTCCGGAAGAGCTGAAAGTTCCCGACTATATCAGAGACGATGTACTCAAGGCCAACAATGTAGGAGTTTGCCGAGGTAACAAACCTTGACGAGGCTATACCTGAACTTGATATACTCTATATGACCAGAGTACAAAGAGCGTTTCTTCAATGAAAGGATTATATCCGTTTGAAAGATACCTATATACTTGACAAGAAAAACTCTCACATGCAAAGAAAGATATGTACATACTTCATCCGCTTCCAGAGTAAATGAAATCAGTGTTGAGGGTGGATAATGACCCGAGGCCGCATACTTTAAGCAGGCACAGTTTGGCGTATATGTAAGAATGGCTTTGATTCTCACTCTTTTTGGAGGTAATATAATGTTAAATATAAGCGGATTAAATGAAGGCGTGGTACTTGACCATATAGAGGCAGGTAAGAGCCTTGATATATACTATAATTTGGGACTTGACAAGCTGGATATCCCGGTTGCTATCATAAAGAATGCCAAGTCAAAAAAGATGGGTAAAAAAGATATCATAAAGATAGAGGGTGATGTGCTTGATTTGATTGACTTTGACGTAATCGGATATATCGACCACAATATCACAATCAATGTTATAAAAAAATAATGCTATAGTTGAGAAAAAAAGACTGTTTCACTACCCTAGAAGATAACCAACATCATCAAATGTAAGAACCCGAGATGTATCACATCTATCGAGCAGGAGCTTCCTCATATCTTCTATCTTTCAGATAAGGAAAACGAGGTATATCGTTGCATCTACTGTGAAGAAAAGAGAAAAAAGAAAAAATAAGACTATAAAAAGCTTTGCAGATGCGAAGCTTTTTTGTTGCCTGAAGTATGATATAAAAAAATGTCGAATCCATAAACAGGTTCGACATCAATATCACTATACCAATATAGCCTTCTTTATTTCAACCTTTTCCGGCAGTCCCTTTATATCTCTTAGAATCTGCATGAACTCTTTTCCTGTTATTGTTTCCTTTGTTATAAGGAATTCAGCAAGCTTGTCCATTACCTCTCTGTTTTCACTGAGTATTCTAAGAGCCTCATCATAGCTGTTTTTAAGGATTCTCATTACCTCATTGTCTATCTCGGTAGCTGTAGTATCACCGCAGTCAAGTACAGCTCTGCCTGAGAGATACTGATTTTCAACCTTTGCAAGACCTATGAGACCGAATCTCTCGCTCATACCGTACTGAGTAACCATAGCTCTGGCAATAGAAGTGGCCTTTTCAATATCATTTGAAGCACCTGTTGTCACAGAATCAAATACTATCTGCTCCGCCGCTCTACCTCCGAGAGTACTTACAATCATATCCTCAAGTTCTTTTTTAGACTTCAGATATGTCTCCTCCTCAGGCACATACATTACATAGCCCAAGGCTCCCATAGTTCTCGGTACAATGGTAATCTTTTGAACAGGTTCGGAGTTCTTTTGAAGAGCCGATATAAAAGCATGTCCCACCTCATGGTATGACACAATCCTTCTCTCTTCCTGATTAAGTACTCTGTCCTTTTTCTCCTTGCCGACAAGTACCACCTCTACGGCTTCAAAAAGGTCTTTTTGCTTTACAGCCTTTCTGCCCTTCTTTACAGCCAATATGGCGGCCTCATTTATCATATTTGCAAGGTCGGAACCTACCGCACCTGATGTGGCAAGTCCGATAGCCTCAAGGTCTACAGAGTCGTCCATCAACACATCTTTTGAATGTACTTTAAGGATTGCAACTCTACCCTTAAGGTCCGGTCTTTCTACAATCACTCTTCTGTCAAATCTGCCCGGACGAAGCAGTGCAGGGTCAAGTATCTCAGGTCTGTTTGTAGCTCCGAGTACTATAAGTCCCTTGGAAGAGTCAAAACCGTCCATCTCTGAAAGAAGCTGATTGAGAGTCTGTTCTCTCTCATCATTTCCTCCTCCCATCCTTGAATCTCTGCTCTTACCTATGGCATCTATCTCGTCTATAAAAATGATAGCAGGTGCCGCTTCCTGTGCCTGTTTGAATAGGTCTCTTACTCTTGAAGCACCTACACCGACAAACATCTCAACGAAGTCGGAACCTGAGAGTGAAAAGAAAGGTACATCCGCTTCTCCGGCCACAGCCTTTGCAAGCAGGGTCTTTCCGGTTCCGGGAGGTCCTACCAAAAGAGCGCCCTTTGGAAGCTTGGCTCCAATCTTGGTATATTTCTCAGGATTGTGCAAAAAGTCGACTATCTCAGTCAAAGACTCCTTTGCCTCATCCTCACCGGCTACATCTTTGAAATGTTATGCGGTTTCTTTTTGAACATATACCTTGGCATTGCTCTTTCCGACTCCCATGAATCCACCGCCGCCCATTCTCTTCATCAGGAAATTCATCATGAGTACAAAGAATATAAACGGCAGAAATAAAAGCTTAAAAAAACGACAATATTGCGGAGGTTGTCTCAAACCTTTCCATAGTAGCGGTACATTGGCGGCATAAAGTCTGTCAACCAATGTATCATCCTCTATTCTGACAGTCTTATAAACCGTCATTGATGAGTAATCTGAAAGATTAGAAGCAACCTTGATTTCAATAGAATTTGCCATCACCTTCACAGATTCCACCTTACCGTCATTTACCATTTTCATAAACTCGGTATAGGGTACTTCCTTTGTGGTAGCACTCTTTAATCTGCTTGAGAGCAGACTTACCGCAAAAAAATGCAATGGCGGCCGCAATTATAAAGTATTATTATCGTCCTGTTATTAAGGCCATTGGATTCATTTTTTTATTTTTATCCATACACTTCCTTTCTATTTTTATTTTGCTCTTATTATAATTTATAAGAGAACCTGCCTCTACGATGGATTTTTCGGCATCAGTCATTTCAGCGATGTTTAAACTGATTTCTTTTATATCATTACCTATTATATAGGCAGGAATTTTTGACATATCACCTCTTAGATGAGACTTGATATTCGGTACGAAGATATAATCTCCCACCTCAAAATCAGGTTCGGCATCCAAAAGGAAAGGCAGCATACCCCAGTTCATAACATTTGAACGGTATCTCTTTGTTGCATACTCTTTAGCAATATTTGCAAGTCCGCCTATTACCCTTTGGCAACTTGCAGCCTGCTCTCTGGCAGAACCGTCACCCGGCTTCTTTGCATAAATCATGCTGCCTATCTCTGTATCGTTTGCAATTATATTTGAAAAGCCTTCAATTTGTCTTTATCTTATCAAAGACATCGGCTAATTCGGCATTGTCCTTTAAAATGTCTGCTCCGCTTCTTCTTGCCTTCTCTATAACATCTACTTTCTTACTTCTGCCTACATATTCAGGATCTCTTCTTGAAAGTGTAAACTCCGCAAGTCCAAGCGGATTTGATCTGTATGAAGATGTCTCACCTGAAGGTATAAGCTCATCTGTAGTTGTCACATCGTCAAGTATCTTTGAGCAGACCTTTAAAAGTATATTATCTGTAAGTGCAGTCATCTCAGGCCAGTCCTTGATATTAGGTCCGTATACCAGATCGCTCTCCTCATGTGCATTGCCGAATCCGTTATATACTCTGTTTTTGTATATTGTATCATCATAGTGATACTCAGGCATAACATAGTCATCGGCATACTCTGTAGCAGGTGTTAAGATGCCCTTATTTCTTGCAGTTGCCGCCACTGACCTTGCATCCATAAGCGCTACTGCAGACATCTGTCCTGAACCCGGCTTTGAACCCTCTCTGTTCGGGAAGTTTCTTGTGGTATGTCTTATAGACAATCCGTTGTTTGCAGGTGTATCTCCGGCACCGAAACAAGGACCGCAAAAAGCCGTCTTTACAACGGCACCGCTCTCCATAAGATCTGCAACCGCACCGTTTCTTGTAGTCTCTATAAATACCGGCTGTGATGAAGGATATACATTTAAGTTAAACTCATCAAAACCTGTACTGTATCCTTTAAGTATATGTGCGGCTTCCATTACATTTGAATATGTACCGCCTGCACAACCTGCTATGATACCCTGTGATACACGAAGCTTTCCGTTCTCGATTTTATCAGCAAGCTTTAAGCCCTTTCCGGCCTCTCCGCCAATCTTTATCGCCTCAACTTCGACCTCATGTAACAAATCTTCCAAGTTTTCATTAAGAGTATCTATCTCATAAACATTACTTGGATGGAAAGGCAGTGCAATCATAGGCTTTATTGTGGAAAGATCTACATATACCACTCCGTCATAGTATGTCACATCTGCAGGCTTTAACTGCTTGTAATCTCCGACTCTTCCGTGTACACTTAAAAACTTCTTTGTATCCTCATCAGTCTCCCAAACGGATGACAGACAGGTGGTCTCTGTAGTCATTACATCCACACCGTTTCTGTAATCTGTAGTCATAGACGCGATTCCCGGTCCTACAAACTCCATTATCTTATTCTTTACATAACCGTTTTTGAACACCGCACCTATGATTGCAAGTGCGATATCCTGCGGTCCGACACCTGCCTTCGGTGCTCCGTCAAGATAAATTGCAATTATTTCAGGTCTGTTTACATCATATGTATCCTGTAAAAGCTGTTTTACAAGCTCTCCGCCGCCTTCACCTATAGCCATGGTTCCAAGCGCCCCGTATCTGGTATGTGAATCCGAACCGAGTATCATTTTACCGCAACCTGCAAACGCCTCTCTCATATACTGATGAATTACCGCAATATGCGGAGGTACATATATTCCGCCGTACTTTTTTGCAGCCGAAAGTCCGAACATATGATCGTCTTCATTTATAGTTCCACCGACTGCACAAAGTGAATTGTGACAATTGGTCAAAACATAGGGAAGCGGAAACTTTTCCATACCGCTTGCCTTGGCTGTCTGTATTATTCCTACAAAGGTAATATCATGTGAAGCCATAGCATCAAACTTAAGTCTGAGCTTGTCCATATTTCCCGATGTATTGTGAGCCTCCAGTATATTATAAGCAATACTGCCTTTTCTTGCCTCTTCCTTATCTATATCTTTTTCCTGTAGC
>BNJU01003158.1_pt1 | contig 42405 bp, 48 predicted proteins | sample 8539281 | NCBI WGS metagenome assembly BNJU01 (sample SAMD00202456, study PRJDB9452) | human saliva metagenome | isolation source: human saliva | place: Japan
TTCAAATTAGATGAAATGTAAACGTGCTTCCTAATCCATGCTGGCTTTCTGCTGTTATTTCACCACCAAGTTGATTGGCTAGTTCTCGTGCAATCGCAGAGTCTAATCCATGACCACCTGTCTTCATATTACGCGACGTTTCTACACGATATAGTCGGTTAAAAATTTTTTCCAAATCTTCAGGAAGAATACCTTGACCCTCATCTTTCACACTAATTATCAGCTCTTCTTCTGTTAATTGAGCAAGAACTTCAATCCTAGTTCCAGGTTCTGAATATTTAAATGCATTGTTTAACAAATTGACTAGAATACGAGAGAGTTTGTCATAATAACTCTTGATTTTCGCAGACTCAGGCTTTACTTGAATGTAGACATCTCGCTCCTCTTGTTCAATCTGAAGTTGAAATTCACTCATCGACTCAATCAACAGCTGATCTAAAAACACATCTTCGACTTCTTCGTCAGCTATATCTTGAGGCTGAGCGTTAAGAGTCAAAACATCCAACTCCTCGACTAGCTTGTTTAAACGCTCGGTTTGGCGACCAATCGTGGTTAAGTAATGGAGTCGTTCCTCTTCCTTGATTACTCCATCTAAAATTCCTTCCACAGTAACCTGAATGGAGGTAATGGGAGTTTTAATATCGTGAGAGAGTTGAGCAATCATCATTCTCTTTTCTTGCTCACTCTCATCAAGTGATTGAAAGGTATCTTGTAAATTGCAGGGACATGTCATTAAAAGCCTGACCCCAACTCTTGAAATTCTAATCGGCCCTTTGGTTTCAATTTCTGTACTGAAAATCTTTACCAGCTATATCTGAGCTTGTTTTTTTCAAATGTTTCAGAGAAGAAAAAAACAGGTGACAAAAAGAAAGATGCTCACTGCTGCGCCAATGAAACTTGCGATCAAGGTCATTCCAACCAGAAAGTAAACTTCACTTTTCTCAATTAACATTCGTTGGATTGCCCAGAAAACGACCAAAATCGTTAGTAGAGTCGAAACTAGATACCCCACTAAAATATAGCTTTTTTTAATTTCATTTTTACCTCTCGCTCTTTCCATCTTATAGCCCAAACCCCAAACAGTTTTGATAGCAGGAGTGTTTAAATTTCGTGAACTTACTCAACTCTTGTCTCAAAGCATGAATATGAACATTGAGTGTATTGGTATCATCCACATAGTCCTCTTGCCATACCTTCTCATAAAGTTCAGTTTTTGAAAAAGACTCTCTCAGGATTGCTGGCTAATATCCATAGAAGTTCAAAAAGATTTTCACTGTCAATTCAAAGGCTGTTCCCCAATGCGAGACCTCATGAGTCACATGGTTGATCACTAAGTCACCAAACTCAATCTGCTCGGTCTCTCCGCCACGACTAAGACGAGCGCAAGATATTATTCACTCTTAAAACTAATTCCCGTGGGCTAAACGGGTTTAGACTATAAAATCATCTGCCCCCTAAACTTAATCCATAAATCTTATCCTGTTCGCTTGTCTTAGCAGTTGTAAAGAGAAAGGGTTGATCAGGAGCAATATACTGAACTTCGCTGATGAAAATCATAACCGTCCATATTAGGGCATCATGATATCTGTGATAATGAGATCGATAGATTTTTTTCTAAAAAGTTCTAAGCCTTCCTTACCATCATGGGCAACTAAAACATCGTAACCTGCCTGTAAAAGATAGCGATTTTGAATATCTAGAATATCTATCTCATCATCAACCAACAAAATTGTCTTTTTCATCTGACACTCCTTTGACAAAAACAGTGTTATACTTGCTTTAGTATAACACTATTTTCCGTAATGTTTAAATGATTTGAACCTTAATCTTCTCTTTTGGTTTTCCAACCCAAAAATCCAACAAAACCTGCCAAGGCTAGGCCAAGGATTCCAAGTCCAGCTGTAGCCGTTTGAGCTTCACCAGTATTTGGTAGCATCGCTTTATCATCTTTTTTCATCATATTAGCCATTGGGCTAGAAGCTGGTTGATCTACTTTCATATCTGACATATGGTGATTTGTACCCATCATACCCTCAGTCGTACCTGTAGAGCCTGTTTCAGAAGGCTTCGTATTCATCTGACCTTGTTGAGATGGTATTGTCGCCATTTCTTTTCCACGAAGCTGAATCGTTACTTGACGAGTAGCAATCAGATTGGTCAAATCAGGTTTGCCATCTTTAGAGCCATAGACTTTAATAGTAGCTGAATATGTATGGGTTCCGTTAGCTCGAAGTTGCTCCAGCAAGGCCTGACCATCTTTGCCAACCGTATTGCCATTCAAATCCACTTCGTAGAAATATTGGCCTTTAGCCAAGCTTTCAAGTGGCAATAGAGCAGAATTTTTAGCTGTTCCGTTGTCTGACCATGGGGCTTTGTCTGAGGCTTTTAACAAGAGGCGAGTCAACATCCCATCTCCACCAAAAGCTTCGTATGGAATAACTTGGTTGACACCAGCCAAGAAAGGTCCAGGAACCATAGCCTTATCAAGGTAGCTAGCTGGAACATCAATCATGTCTTTGACATTGTTAACAACAGACTCTTTAACCTGATTTGGTGTGGTCAAACCATTCAAATTAACAGTCAAATCTTTAGTCGCTACCAGATTGTTCAAGTCTGCCTTGCCATCTTTTACACCGTACACTTTGATGGTAGCTTTATAGCTTTGAGTGCCGTTTTGTTTCAAGAGATCAAGCAAGTCTTTATCTGACTTACCTTGAGTACCTACCAAGTCTACTTCATAGAAGTAAAGGCCTTTGCCCAATTTCTCTACTGGTGGAAGAGCGGGATTTTTAGCTGAGCCGTTATCGGACCATGGGGCCTTATCGGATGCTTTTAAGATGAGGCGGGTCAACATACCGTCACCTGCGAAGAATTCGTATGGAATGACTTGGTTGACGCCGGCTGTGAATGGGCCAGGGAAGTTAGCCTTGTCCAAGTAAGTAGCTGGGAACATCAACTGTGTCTTTGGTATTGTCGGCCACACCTTTTTGAACTTCAGCTGGGGTAGTCAAGCCATTTAAGTTGACATCCAAATCCTTAGTCGCTACAAGGTTGCTCAAGTCTGCCTTGCCATCTTTTCACCGTACACTTTAATAGTGGCTTTATAACTTTTGAGTGCCGTTTTTGTTTCAAGAGGTCAAAGTGACTCTTTATCAGATTTTACCTTGAGTGCCCTGCAAATTCACTTCATAAAAGTAGAGGCCTTTGCCCAATTTTCTCTACTGGTGGAAGAGCAGGGATTTTTAGCTGAGCCGTTGTCTGACCATGGAGCCTTGTCTGAGGCTTTCAAAATCAGGCGTGTTAACATACCATCACCAGCGAAGAATTCATATGGAATGACTTGGTTGACTCCGGCTGTGAATGGGCCTGGGAAGTTGGCTTTGTCAAGGTAGCTAGCTGGAACATCTACTGTATCTTTGGTATTATCAGCCACACCTTTTTGCACTTCAGCAGGGAGTGGTCAAGCCGTTCAAGTTGAAATCCAAATCCTTAGTCGCTACGAGGTTGCTCAAATCTGCTTTGCCATCTTTCCACCATACACTTTAATAGTAGCTTTATAGCTTTGAGTGCCGTTTTGTTTTAACAAGTCAAGGAGCTCTTTATCTGATTTTCCTTGGGTACCTGCCAAATCCACTTCATAGAAGTAAAGGCCTTTGCCCAATTTCTCTACTGGTGGGAGAGCTGGGTTTTTAGCTGAACCGTTATCTGACCATGGAGCCTTGTCAGAGCTTTCAAGATCAAACGAGTCAACATGCCATCACCAGCGAAGTTCGTATGGAATAACTGGTTAACACCTGCTGTGAATGGGCCTGGGAAGTTAGCTCTATCAAGTAAAGCTGGAACATCCACTGTATCTTTGGTGTTGTCGACCACACCTCTTTTGAACTTCAGCTGGGTGAGTCAAAGCCATTCAAGTTGATATCCAAATCTTTAGTCGCTACTAGGTTAGTCAAATCAGCCTTGCCATCTTTCGCACCGCTTTAATAGTAGCTTTATAGCTTTGAGTGCCATTTTGTTTTCAAGAGGTCAAAAAGTTCTTTGTCAGATTTTACCTGAGTGCCTGCCAAATCCACTTCATAGAAGTAGAGGCCTTTGCCCAATTTCTCTACTGGTGGAAGAGCGGGATTTTTAGCTGAACCGTTGTCTGACCATGGGGCCTTGTCAGAAGCTTTCAAGATAAGGCGAGTCAACATACCGTCACCAGCGAAGAATTCATATGGAATGACTTGATTGACACCAGCTGTGAACGGACCTGGGTAATTGGCCTTGTCCAAGTAAGTAGCTGGGACGTCCACTGTATCTTTGGTATTGTCGGCCACGCCTTTTTGCACTTCAGCTGGAGTAGTCGCTGGTTGCGCTTCACTAGCTTCACGGTCTTGTCCAGAAACTGTAGACTCAGAACCTTCCACAGGTTTAACTGCATCTTCTGTTTGTTTCTTAGAGTCAGGTTGTGCTTGCACATCTTCTTTTGGTGCTACTACTGGCTCTTTATCAGCATCATCCAATTTTTCTGAAGAGATTGTAGTATCCACACTTGCTTGAGGTGTTGGAATAGATTGTTCTGAAGAAAGATCTACATCTACTGCTTTATCTGCTGATAGGTCGCCCTTTTCACTCACCGAGGTGTCGTTTGACACGACTTGGGCAGGAGTCGGATTGACGACATCAGCACGTGCAGAACTTGGTTGACCGACTAGGGACAAAGAAGCCACTAGCCACAACAACTGAAGCAACACCTACACTGAGGCGGCGAATAGACCAACGAGTATATCTCTGATTTGGATTGAATTTCATAGGATTCTCCTTAGAGTTTTCTTTTTTTGATAGCTCTAGTATAATCTCCTAAAAATTAAAAAGGATTAAGAAAAAGTTAAAATTTTTCTTAAATCCTTCTTATAAAATACTTATATTGACTCAATAGTCACTAGAAAAAAGAATGGTCATTTCTCTTTTAATCATTGAGGTGTGCTAGATTATCCAAATATTGGTTATTGATTACTGCCATCATATATCCATCAGCTTTCAATTGATCATCTGGACCAAACTGAACGTCTAGAGGAGCATTTTCATAGTCACGAAAACCAAGAATATTGAGATTGTATTGTCCTCGAAGGTCTAGTTGACTTAGGCTCTTGCCTGCCCACGATTGTGGAATTTTCATCTCAACAATCGAGACATTTTTGTCCAACTGAAAAACATCAACGCTGTTATTAAATAAAATAGTCTGCGCCAACGAACGACCCATCTCATATTCTGGTGAAATAACTGAATCTGCGCCAATTTTTCAAGGACTTTTTTTGCTGTATGGCTTTTAACCTTAGCAATAACAGTTGGTACTCCTAGACTCTTGCAATGCATGACTGCAAGCACACTAGATTCTAAATTTTCCCCAGTTGCCACAACAACTGTATCGCAGGTATCAATTCCTGCTGAGAGCAAGAGCTCTTCGTCTGTTATATCTCCAACAACTCCACGTACCAAGACTGGCTCGAACTGATTGATTCGTTCCTCATGGTCGTCAATGGCGATAATATTTATATCATGCTGAGCGAGAGCGGTAAGTACACTACTCCCAAAAATTCCCAAACCTAAAATTCCAATTGTTCGATCTGACATAGCCTTTCCTTTCTTATCCTATGGTAATATCAGCTTTCATATAATGAATCATGTCTTTTTTATCTGGTTGATATTCAGCCAAACTGACTAATAGTGTCAGTGGTCCGATTCGTCCGATAAACATCAGTAGCATGATAATGCTAAGAGCTAATCTGCCTAACTCTGGTGTCAGATTGGCAGTCACTCCGACCGTGGCAAGCGCTGAAATTGTCTCGAACATGATGTAGATAAAGCGCGGATTCCCTTCTGCGGTTACCCCTAACAGGATCAAGCCCAGCAAGAAAGTTAGCAAGAAGATAATAAAGACACTGAATGATTTTTGGACTGTCCGAGGTAAAATTGTTCTTCGAGCTACATTGGCATGGGGTAATCCTAAAAGCTCACTGCGTGCAAATACTAATAATACAAAGAAGGTTGTGATTTTTAAGCCCCCAGCTGTTCCACCAGGCGCCCCACCGAGAAACATTTGTAAGATATAAATCAGCAAAGTAACAGGCCGAGCCTGGGTAAAAATCAATAGAAGCAAAACCCTGCCGTTCTCATGCTAACTGTTTGGAAAAAACTGACTAGCAATTTATCAGGGATGCTGAGATTTCCAATCGTTCCCGGATTGTTCCACTCTATCAAGAGGGTTGAAACTGTTCCAGTAAATAAATTCCAGCTGTCAAGAAGAGAACCAACTTGGTATGGAAGCGAAGCCGACGTTTTTTCTTGCTCAACTGCGTGGCCAGGTCAAACCAAACCATGAACCCTAGACCACCTGTGATGATCAAAGCAGCAAGCACTAGATTAATCAAAGGATCAGTTTGAAAAGCTACTAAACTTGTACTTCCAAAATTATCAAAACCAGCATTACAGAAAGCTGAAATAGCTACGAAGATAGATGTAAAAATTCCTCGGCCCCAACCAAATTCCGGAACAAAACGAAAACTTAACAGGAAGGCTCCGAGTCCTTCAACGATAAAAGTCGTCAAGAAAATCGAACGTATGAAAACCATTAAAGAATGAGTTTCTCCATAACTAAAGCTCTCCAGAATTGTTTCACGGCTACGAAGACTTAGCTTTTGCTTACTTTGAATATAAAAGATCCCTATAAAGGTCATGAGACCCAAACCACCAATCTGGATCAAAAACATACAGATTAACTGACCCCAGATGTTATATGTAGTAGCTACTGGTTGAGTAAAGAGTCCTGTCACACAGACCATGGATACTGCTGTAAAGAGATGGTCGAAATAGGTCGCTTGGGAGCTTGTTGCTTGCACAAATGGCAGACTCAAAAGAAGAGAGCCTGCGAAAATAACCAAAGCAAAACTTAAAAAAATTCGACGAGCAGGTGATAAACGTCCCAAGGTCGTGTTTATTTTTTCCGAAAATGATTTGAATAACATAGCTACATTGTACCATAAAACAGTTAAAGCAGTCACATATGACTAACAATTTCAAGACAGAGTTCTAAGGCCTTGTCAAAAGCTTCTGCGCCCCAATCGCGCTGGTCATAGTTATCAAGATCTGCCAATGAATCAGCCGTGAACAGCAACTCACCCCAAACGACCCCTCGAAGCTGGGCAACTGCTGCCAGTGCCGAACACTCCATCTCCACAACTGCACAGCCTTCTTCCTTACGATAGGCCACTTTTTCAGCTGTTTCTCGGTAAAAACCATCTGTCGTCCAAGTCATAACCTCTTCATAAGGAATACCTAGTTGTTCCAAGACTTGCTCGATAGCAGAAATCGCCTCTACATGTACATCCATATAACGAGAAGGCGCTGCATAGTGGTAGCTGGTCCCCTCATCTCGCAGAGCGCGAACAGGGACGAGAAAGGCATTTTCCTCTATATCGGCTAGGACTCCACAAGTTCCAGTGGAAATGATTTGCTCCACACCATAGCCAATCAACCAATCCATAAACTGGGCCGCAGGGGCAGAACCGACAGGAGCTTGGGCTAGACACACTTTTTCGCCTTTGTAGTCCATGACATAAACCGGGTAGGTCTTAGTGGCAGAAATGAACTCGCCTGCGCACTCTGCTCCTACTTCTCGAGCATAACGATCAATCTCCTCCTCCAAAAATGCATAGATGCACTTCTTTGGCAACTGTAAATCCAAGCCTTCATGATTGGGCATAATGACTGCCTGAGGATTATCATCAAACTCTAAAATAGGAATGACGTGTTTTTGAATCATAGAGCACCTCCTCTAAATTTTTACTATTATATCAAAAGCTAAACGAAAGTCAAGACGGGAGGCTAAGTCAAATCAGAAAAACCTACCTTAAGTAGGAAACAACAATTAAATGCTTTTTTCGTCATAATAAAATTGCTATAGCTTAGGAATTAGTTTATAATAGATTGAATTTAAAAAAAGGGAGAAATCTTATGAAATTCTATTCATATGACTATGTTCTCAGTCAGATTAGTCAACAGAATTGGACCATGATTATTGTGTCGACATTCTTAGTGATTGTGACTGGATTCTTTGCATTTAAAGGCTTTCAAAAGATAAAAAGAGGGAGTAAGTTCCGTGAATTATCGCTCATTTCTATTTTTGACGTTAATTGCTTTTGTATTGATTAGCATTACGAATTTTCAAAACAGCCAATCCAATGATAATCAATTTCGTAGTTCCTTACACTTCATCGAGATTGTATCAAAAGAGTTAGGTGTTGATAAAAAAGATATTTATGTCAATACTTCAGCTACTACTGATGGAGCTATTATTAAGGTTGGCAACAATTTTTTTATCGTGCCATTAGCGGGACTGACCAAGATAGCTATTTATTAGAAAAAAATGGAACTCTATAAAATCAGATGTTGAACTCGTGGAGGTTGAAAAAAATGATAAGCTTTTTTTGCTACGATTGCAATTAAATTAGCCTTGGGGCTACTTTTCTCTTGTTTTTGTTATTAACGTAACAGGTAAAGGAAATTTAGCACCAAGTTCTGCAGTAGATCAAATCCAGAACTTTGTTCTCGAGGGTATTATCGGTGGGGTTATCTACAATAGTTCTATCACCATCATCCAATACATTGTTATCCTCATTATTTGGACTATTCTCATTTTACTCCTCAAATGGTTGAATACCAATGTTTCCTTCATTAAACATCTGATTGACGGAAAACCTACGATTATCATTAAAAATGGAACATTAGATCCGAAGCCTGTCGCTCAAAAGGTCTAGCTGCTGCTGATGTTGCTCTTAAATTGCGCGCTCAAGGAATCTTTCAATTAAAGGATGTCAAGAGGCTGTGATTGAGCAAAACGGACAACTAATTGTCGTAAGAATGGGTGACGAAAAATCCTAAGTACCCAGTCATCACAGACGGTGTTGTCAAGTTGAAATCCTAGAAACCATTGGCAAAATCCGAGAGTGGCTAACTGGAGAAATTGAAAGAAGAAGGTTTTCGAAGAAGTCTCAAATATCTTTATCGCTGAATATGATAAAGGTCAATTAAATGTTGTAACCTATTAAAAAAATAAACTGATGCTTTTTCGTATCAGTTTTTTTGCTTTTAGCATAAAAGGGTATATACTTAAATTAATATCTGATTTAGTTTAGATAATACAAAAAAATAAACGGAGGTATCCCCCATGTCAATCGAAGAAAAAAATTCAACCAAGCTAAAGGTTCTGTTAAAGAAGGTTTTGGTAAACTAACTGGCGATACAAAAAAACTCAAGCAGAAGGAGCTGCAGAAAAGGTAGCTTCAAAAAGCTAAAGAAGTTGCTGAAGATGCAAAAGAAGCTGTCGAAGGTGCAGTATCTGGCGTAAAAAAACATCTTTAAAAAAGACGGAGAATAATTCTTTCTCGTCCTAATAACATAAGAAAATCTCCCTTCTCTTTCGAGAAAGGAGATTTTCTTTTATGGTTGTCCGCCAGGGCCACCATTCCCTTGAGGTCCACCTCCACCAGGCATCGAATTGACAATCTCAGTTTGTTTTTCACCATTGAAATAGATGTCTCCGCCTGTGTAGGTCGCTGTTCCATCAAAGTCAAAACCAGTTTGACCAGTCATTTTTGATGGTTCCTCCCATGTAACAGTAATGTTACCATTTGAGTCAATTGGATCCGTGTCCCCTGACCAACTTCAACCGTTAAAGTTCCCACCATTCATAGCAAAGAAAATTTCACTTTGTTGGGCGTTTTTGTTGGCCGCATTGACACCATCATCTGTTGAGTATATGGTGATATCTCCACCGTTGATAGTAATTGACTTACCTTCAAGCCCTTCTGTAGAATTCTTAACGGTATAGGTACCACTATCAATAACCAAATCACCTGATGCGTGGATACCATCATCTCCAGCAGTAACAGTGATGGTATTGTCAGAGAGATACATGGTTCCTACAGATGTGTCCTCATCATTGTCGACCTTAACTCCGTCTTCCTTGGCATCGATAGTCATAGTTGTGCCGGTAATGTTGAGTTCATCATTAACATTAAAGGCATCCCCGACTGCTGTGATGTTGTAGCTTCCACCTGTGATGTGAAGTGTATCATTTGCCTTGATACCATTGTTTTTCTTACCATCTACATTGAGAGTTCCTTTACCGTTGATGGTCAAGTCCACTTTAGAGAAGAGCGCTGCATCCGCTTTTTCGTCACTATTAGTTGCTGAATCTGATAGGCTATTAGTTGTGCCATCTGCTAGAGTTAGGTAAACATGACCGGCTGATGTGGCAGAAATAGCTGCATTGGTATTGGTCATGGTCACACCCTTTAGAACAATATGTACATCATCAGTCTTTTCGGCTTCAATCTTGATTTGAATACCGTCAGATTGTCCAGAAATCACATAAGTTCCAGACTTAGAGATGGTAACGGTAGAGTCTGACACAGCAACTCCTTCACCAGAAACAGTTGCAGTAGATCCAGACAGCGTCACAGTTGATGCAGATTTTTCATCGTAGGAAGTATCGTAGTCCTTGTCTGTGAAATAGCTAGTTTTCTTAGCATCTGTAGTGGATGCCGTTGTTGTTGCGGTATTGCTAGCTGTTGTATTTGAAGTTGACTGGGTACAAGCTGTCACCAGTGTTAGAGTTGCTATACTCGTTAATAGGAATGTCCATTTTTTTGCTTTCATACTCATTTCCTCGTCTTTCATTTACATGATCCTAGTCTACGGGACTTTCCTAAAAGAAGCATAAATTTTTTCTGAAAGTTTTCTTAACCCCATCCGAACTTCATTAATAATCATTATTTATGGTACAAAAAAGAACAGCATTTTGCTGTTCTTTTATTTTTCTTCTTTGACTGGAATTTCTTTGATAACTCGTGCTGGGTTGCCTGCCAGAACTACATTATCGCCAAAAGATTTAGTAATGACAGCTCCTGCTCCTACAACAACATTATCACCTAGTGTAACGCCTGGAAGGACAATAACCCCACCACCTGCCCAGAAGTTCTTACCAATCGTAATGGGTTTCCCAAATTCTAAACCTGAATTTCGTTCTTCTGGGTCTAGAGGATGAAGAGGTGTCAAAAATTGGCAGTTAGGACCAATCATGGCATTGTCACCAATGGTAATTGGACATACATCCAACATAGTCAGATTCCAATTAGAATAAAAATTTTCTCCCAAATGAATATTGACACCATAATCCACCACCAAACGAGTATTGACATAGAGATTTTCACCAGTTGAGCCAAACCATCCTTTGATGATTTCCATACCTTTTACTGGATCGACTTCTTCATTAAATGAGGCTTGCTTTTGTCGTGCTGTTTGTGCTAGAGCACGAAGTTCTGGATCGAACGGGTGATAAGGTTCTCCCGCAATCATTTTTTGATATTCACTTTTCATGGTTTGACTTCCTTATTTGCTTTACAAGATTGTAGCATAGTTCTATCCTTAAGACAAGCAGCAAAGAGATTAAAAAAACTAGTACATCCAAGGATGTACTAGTTTTTAATTAGAAAGGTGACTTTCTCACTACTTTACAGAGTTGATTAGTCTTCTTTCTTTTTACGAGCGATAAGTCCAAATCCACTCAAGACACCTACTAAACCAAGGGCAGCAAGGCTAGCATGATCTTCAGTACCAGTATTTGGTAATTGAGGAGCATTTTCCTTAGCTGGAGCTGGTTTAACTGGAGCTTCTGGTTTTTCTGGAGTTACAACTTTTTTTCGTAGATGTGTACTGTATCACCATTTGGCAATTTCTTAGTCTCTACGAAGCGGTATCCTGGAATGTCTTTCTTAGGATTTTCACCGTCTTCTGTTGGATATCCTGGAATTTCATTTCCGTCTTTATCCTTGTGACTAGTCTTCACTTTTTCGTAGACATGTTCTGTGTCGCCGTTTGGAAGTTTCTTAGTCTCTACGAAGCGGTATCCTGGAATATCTTTCTTAGGATTTTCGCCGTCTTCTGTTGGATATCCTGGAATTTCATTTCCGTCTTTATCCTTGTGACTAGTCTTCACTTTTTTTCGTAGACATGTTCTGTGTCGCCGTTTGGAAGTTTCTTAGTCTCTACGAAGCGGTATCCTGGAATATCTTTCTTAGGATTTTCGCCGTCTTCTGTTGGATATCCTGGAATTTCATTTCCGTCTTTATCCTTGTGACTAGTCTTCACTTTTTCGTAGACATGTTCTGTGTCGCCGTTTGGAAGTTTCTTAGTCTCTACGAAGCGGTATCCTGGAATGTCTTTCTTAGGATTTTCGCCGTCTTCTGTTGGATATCCTGGAATCTCATTTCCGTCTTTATCCTTGTGACTAGTCTTCACTTTTTCGTAGACATGTTCTGTGTCGCCGTTTGGAAGTTTCTTAGTCTCTACGAAGCGGTATCCTGGAATATCTTTCTTAGGATTTTCGCCGTCTTCCGTTGGATATCCTGGAATTGCTTTACCTTCTTTATCTACAAACGTAGTAACTGGTGTTACTGTTGGTGTGTATGTTGCAGAAGCTTTTGTTCCGTTCATATCTTCACGAACAACTGTAACTGATGGAGCTGTTCCTGTAAATTCAGGTTCTGGTTTGAAGGTTACTGTTCCGTCTGGTGCTACTGTGTAAGTACCAACACCCGGAATAGTCTTAGTTGTTGAACCATCGTCAAATGTTGCTGGAACATCATCATTCATTGGAACACGGCTATCACCTTCCTTGAATGTTGGTTTACCTGACTGTTCTTTACCTTTTGGTCCAATAGTTGTAGCTGGTTCTGCTGTTGGTGTTACTGGTGTAACAGTTGGTGTGTACTTAGCTGTTACTGGTGTACCATTCTTATCTACACGTTTAACAGTCACGCCTGTTCCTGTTCCTGTGAATGATTTTTCTGGTACGAAGGTTACAGTTCCGTCTGGTGCTACTGTGTATGTTCCTTCACCTGGAATTACCTTAGTTGTTGAACCATCTTCGAAGGTTGCAGGTGTATCATCATCCATCGGTACGTCTGAGTTACCTGGTGTGAATGTTGGTTTGCCTGTTTGTGTTTGACCTTGAATATCTGTTGATGTTACTGGTTCTGCTGTTGGTGTGATAGGTGTAACAGTTGGTGTGTACTTAGCTGTTACTGGTGTACCATTCTTATCTACACGTTTAACAGTTACGCCTGTTCCTGTTCCTGTGAATGATTTTTCTGGCACGAATGTAACAGTTCCATCTGGTGCTACTGTGTATGTTCCTTCACCTGGAATTACCTTAGTTGTTGAACCATCTTCGAAGGTTGCAGGTGTATCGTCATCCATCGGTACATCTGGGTTACCTGGTGTGAATGTTGGTTTACCTGTTTGTGTCTTACCTTGGATATCTGTTGATGTAACTGGTTCTGCTGTTGGTGTGATAGGTGTAACAGTTGGTGTGTACTTAGCTGTTACTGGTGTACCATTCTTATCTACACGTTTAACAGTCACGCCTGTGCCTGTACCTGTGAATGATTTTTCTGGTACGAATGTAACAGTTCCGTCTGGTGCTACTGTGTATGTTCCTTCACCTGGGATAGTCTTAGTTGTTGAACCATCTTCAAATGTTGCTGGAACATCGTCATCCATTGGTACACTTGGATCACCTTCTGTAAACTTAGGTTTACCTGTTTGTGTCTTACCTTGGATATCTGTTGATGTAACATCTTCACCTGTTGGAACTACTGGAGTAATCTTAGGTGTGTAAGTTGTTTCTACAGCAGTACCGTTAGCATCTTTAGCTTGAACCTTGACTGGAACAACATCACCTGAGTATGACTTGTCAGTTGGTGTGAATGTTACAACACCTGTTTCTTTATCAACTGTGAAGGTACCGATTACTTTACCTTCTGGTGACTTAGCATCTACTGAAGCTGCTGGTTGACCATTTTCGTCAAGAAGAGTAATGGTATCCTTGTCGATTGGTGCAACTGGATCACCTTCTGTGAAGGTTACTGTACCAGTTTGAACCACACCTTGAGGTGCAACTGATTCAGCTGGTGTTGCTGTTGGTGTTACTGGTGTTACAGTTGGTGTGTACTTAGCTGTTACCGGTGTACCGTTCTTATCTACACGTTTAACAGTCACGCCTGTGCCTGTACCTGTGAATGATTTTTCTGGTACGAATGTTACAGTGCCATCTGGTGCTACTGTGTATGTTCCTTCACCTGGGATAGTCTTAGTTGTTGAACCATCTTCAAATGTTGCTGGAACAGCATCATCCATTGGTACGTTTGAGTTACCTGGTGTGAATGTTGGTTTACCAGATTGTGTTTGACCTTGCTTATCAGTTGAAGTAGCATCTTCAGCTGTTGGTGTTACTGGTGTTACTGTTGGTGTGTATGTTGAAGAAGCTTTCGTTCCGTTCATATCTTCACGAACAACTGTAACTGATGGAGCTTTACCAACAAATGATTTTTCAGGAACAAATGTTACTGTTCCGTCTGGTGCTACTGTGTAAGTACCAACACCTTCAACTGTCTTAGTTGTTGAACCATCGTCAAATGTCGCTGGAACAGCATCATTCATTGGCACACGGCTGTCACCTGCAGTGAATTCAGGTTTACCTGTTTGAGTCGCACCTTGAATGTCTGTTGTTTCTACTGGTGTTGCTGTTGGTTTAACAGGTGTTACTGTTGGTGTGTATGTTGCAGAAGCTTTTGTTCCGTTCATATCTTCACGCACAACTGTTACCGCTGGCGCAGTTCCAACAAATGATTTTTTTCTGGTACGAATGTTACTGTTCCATCTGGAGCTACTGTGTAAGTACCAACACCTTCAACTGTCTTAGTTGTTGAACCATCGTCAAATGTCGCTGGAACAGCATCATTCATTGGCACACGGCTGTCACCTGCAGTGAATTCAGGTTTACCTGTTTGAGTCGCACCTTGAATGTCTGTTGTTTCTACTGGTGTTGCTGTTGGTTTAACAGGTGTTACTGTTGGTGTGTATGTTGCAGAAGCTTTTGTTCCGTTCTTATCTTCACGCACAACTGTAACTGATGGAGCTTTACCAACAAATGATTTTTCAGGAACAAATGTTACTGTTCCGTCTGGTGCTACTGTGTAAGTACCAACACCTTCAACTGTCTTAGTTGTTGAACCATCGTCAAATGTTGCTGGAACATCTTCGTTGATTGGAACAGTTTTTTCTACTCCATCAACTGTAACAGTTCCACCCTTGAATTCAGGCTTACCTTTTTGAGTTGCACCTTGGATGTCTGTTGTTTCAGCTGGTGTTGCAGTTGGTGTCACCGGAACAATCTCAGGTGTGTAAGTTGTATCAACTTTAATACCATTTGAGCTTTCAGCCTGAACCTTAACAGGAGTTACTTTACCTGTGTAAGACTTATCAGTTGGTGTGAATGTTACAGTACCAGTTGCTGGGTTGATTGTGAATGTACCGATTGGTGTTGTTCCATCTTCAGCATAAGCTGTTGTAGTTGTAACTTCATTACCATCTTTATCCAAAAGTGTGTAGCTGTTATCTTTAATAGTGATTTCTTTGTCTTCACCGTTAACAGAAACAGTTGTACCTGCAAATGTTGGTGTTCCTGTTTGAGTCGCACCTTGGATATCTTTAGATGTAGCTGGTTTAGCTGTTGGAGCAGCTGATTTTACAGTTGGCGTGTAGCTTGCTTCAGCAGTGATTGTTGAAGTTTCACCTTTGGCGTTTGTAATAGTTGCAGTTGCTTGAACCTTAACGCCTTTAGTTGGTCCGACAAAGTCTTTTTCAGGAGTAAATGTAACAGCTCCTGTAGAAGGATCGATTGTGTATGTTCCTTCGCCAGACACGGTGACAGTTTTTTCATCAGTAGGTTGACCTGTTGCTGGGTCTACCAATTTCTTACTTGTGATTTTCGCAGTCTTGTCGTTACTCAACTCAAATGTAGGTGTTTGAGTTTGTGGAACGTTTTGGATGTCCTCAGACACTTTATCTGATGGTGTAATTGTAATTGGAGTTACAGTTGGAGTGTACTTAGCTGTAGCAGTCTTAATGTACTCTTCTTGAATCTTACCATCTTTATTGCGTCCAACTGGCGCTGACAATATAACTTCCACACCTTTGGCTGTTCCGACAAAGTCTGGTTCTGGAGTGAAGGTTACTTCACCAGTTGTAGGATTAATAGTGTAAGCCCCTTCTCCTGCTACTGTTACAGATGTCGCATCAGTAGGTTGACCTGTTGCTGGATCTATCAACTTAGCAGGATATTCTGCGCTTGGAGCAATAGCAATCTTATCACCAGCTGAGTTAGAAGCTGTTGTATTAAAGGTAGGTGTTTCTTTTTGAGTTGCACCTTGAATATCTTTAGAAGTCTTGTCAACCCCTTCAATGTCAATCGGTGTTACAGTAGGAACATATTGACCATCCATAGTATTTAATTGGCCATTCACATTAGGCTCGCTGTCTGGGAATTTTGTTGACCAACCAGTATCATAGCCATTATTATCTGAACGACGGATAGAGATACCATCAGCTGTTCCTAGGAAGTTGTCCTCAGGAATAAACTCAACATCTACATCTTTACCTTTAGCAGTAATCTTGTATTTACCTTGTCCTTGAACGACGTAGTAACCGTCTGCGTCAAGGGTTGCGCGGTTGCCATCTTTGTCAACGATGTATGGTTCTACAGTTTCATCAATAACAGCATTAGAATCACGTTCAAACTTGTGTTCTCCACGTGCTGTAAGGCAACAGTTGCTGATTGTTTCGTACCTTGAGGACCAGAAGTTTCCTTAAATTCTCCTTTTGGTGGGTGTGTGATTTGAGTCTTGAAGTCTTCCACTTCACCTGAGAAGGCCATGCCAGTTGGGCTTTCGATCTCGTTCGCTTTCTTAGCGATACGAACACGAGCACCTAACTCTTTAACGCTTGGGTCGACGTAAGTCTTGCTGTTTGCAAAGGTCAACTCAACAGTGCCATCTTGTGTGATTGTAGCGAGATTTGAGCGTTCATCCTCATCAAATTTACCATTTTGGTTAAAGTCTACCCAACCATAGATATGTGCTTCTGAAGCTCCATCCGTATGAGCTTGAACTGACATCTTGTAGTTGCCTGGGCGTGTACGGTCCATCTTAATCATCTCATTGGTTGTACCTTTGAGTTCATCTGGAAGCAATTGGTCAACTCCTTCATCAGCCGTAGTTGACTTATCATCACCGAACCAGTCTTGAGTAGTATTCTCATCCATATCTGGGCTAACGCTACCGATATAAGGTTGATTTACTTTAGCTCCAGTAACACCATCTACAGTTGCAATGGTATGAACTGCCTTACCATACGACTCAGGAGCATCCCCTTCATCAAGTGGGAAGAATCCTAGCATGGCAGACTGTTTACCACCAGAAGCTATATAGAGTCCAACTTCAGACGCCCCACGGGTCATCACGATTGGAACTGTACTAGTCCCTGCTGAAATGTTTGGTCCAAAGATACCCGTACCTAAACCACCAGTAACTTTGTCAGGATTTCCAAAGTACTTCCAGGCCACTGGTTTCTTTTCTGGCCCAACTTGAGTAGATCTACGAAGTTGGTCCATGTTGACACTTGGGTATGAAAATCCATTAATTTTAGTTACAGGTGTTGCCCCGAAAAGATTATCCGTATCTTGTGGTGTAAAAGTTACAGAAGTAGTTGGTTTGGTAGACTTTTTCCATTCTCCAATATGCTGCCAACCTTGTCCGTTGGTAGTGAACATAACAAATTCACCAGGGTTAGCAGACTCACCATCAGCCATGACAACAGCTGGCTTAACTGTCTTGCCACGGAAGGTTGCAGAGATTTCAAACTGAACTCCAATATTTCCACCATTCATAGCTGAACCCATGGTAGTCTTTTTGGCTTTGGTATCAACGTTTTCATGTTTAATTTCAGTCCAATTATTTTGAGCATCAGCGACAACGTCGGCTTCCTGCCCATCATTAAAAGCTTTTTGAGCCCCTTTTGAAGTAACACCCTTTACATATCCATTTTTTGCATTTGGATCATAGGTTGCTTTTTCAGCTTCTGTAGCTCCTTGCTCTTCCATCCGTTTCTTATAGATTTCAGTCGCTTGGAAAGGTTTCAAGGATTTAACTTTTACAGTGACTACATAGCCAGGCATGATTTCTTTGGTATAAGTAGCCCCAACTTGAAGAGCTAGTTTTTCTTCTAAATTTTGATCAGGAAATTGGTCATTTTTAGGAACCATGACTTTTTTTGCCCCTGTCCAGTTGGCTACATCTCCAAAGTCCAACCAAGAAATTTGGCTAGTCAAAGATTTGGCATCAATATCTGTTGTAAAGCCTGGTTTTTCTACCTTTGGAGTTGAAGTTGCGTCTTCAACATCATCCGCGATCAAGCTTTCATCATTAGGATTCCCGATCGCACGACGAGAACGGCGTTTAGGAGCGTTTTCAGACGCTGGAGCTTCTTCGCCTGCTGCAATCTTTTCTTCTGCAGCTGCAGGCTTAGTAGGTACTTCTTTTTCCTTAAGTTTATCATTTACAATCGTTGCAAGTGATTGGTAAGCTGCGTCAAGTTCAACTTGGCTTGTAGCAGAAGTAAGTGCATTTTTAGCATTGGCAAGACCTACCTTAAGAATTTCAACGCTCTCGTCTGTCTTGTTGCTGTATTTACCATTTGCCACGTTTGCTTCAATTTCAGCAACGTAAGCTGCCAATTTTTCGCTATTTAGCTCAGGTTTTACTTCAGTAGAAACTGCAGGTGCTGCTTCTGCTTTATAAGTTACTTCTTTAGCAGGTGCTGCTTCTGTAGTTACAGGAACTTCAGCTTTGTCTACTTCTGTTGTAGCTGCAACTCCGTCAACTTTTTTTGTCCTCTACAGCTTCATCCGCACTAACGTTTGCAGCTGTTCCGAGCATTACCAACGTTCCGAGTAAGACCGAGCAAACTCCTACATGAAGCTTACGGATCGAGAATCGACTAATTCGGTCGTTAAACAGATCATTTTTCATGATTTACCTCCATTACCCTTTCGGGAGTGTATATATTGTTATATTTTTTTATGCGTTGTTTTTTTAACAATTCTCTAAACAAGCAACGTCTTATTTTAGCACTATTATACTTATTTTTTTAAAGCTTTTTTTGCTCACTATTTTTGAAAAATTAAAAAGTAATGTTTTTTTATTTCAATTTACTATCATTTTTTTCTAGAAAACATGCATAGAATTTTTCAGTATCTATACGTACAAAAAGAGGGATGACCCTCTTTTTGTGCAGACTTATGTGCTTACTCTCCAACTTCAACCGTTTCCGTAGAAGTATCTACTGGAGCTTCTTCTTGTGAATCTGCAAGGAGTGACTCTTCGTTGACTGCTTGTGGTTCAAGGTTACGGTAGCGAGCCATACCAGTACCAGCTGGGATGATCTTACCGATGATAACATTTTCCTTGAGACCAAGGAGATGGTCTTTCTTACCACGAATAGCTGCGTCTGTAAGGACACGAGTTGTTTCCTGGAAGGAAGCAGCTGACAAGAAACTATTTGTTTCAAGTGAGGCTTTGGTAATTCCCATAAGGACTGGGCGACCAGTTGCTGGAACACCACCTGCGATAAGAACATCTTTGTTGGCATCTGTAAAGTCGTTGATATCCATGAGAGTACCCATGAGAAGGTCTGTATCCCCTGGATCCATGACACGAACTTTGCGGATCATTTGACGAACCATTACCTCGATGTGTTTGTCACCGATTTCTACCCCTTGGCTACGGTAAACTTTTTGTACTTCACCGAGGAGGTAAGTTTCAACTGACAAGACATCACGTACAGCAAGGAGACGTTTTGGTTGGATAGAACCTTCTGTAAGGGCTGCACCGCGAGATACTTGATCGCCGACTTCAACACGCATACGGGCTGTGAATGGTACCACGTATTCGCCTTCGCCAGTTTCACCTTTAACGAAGACTTTCTTAGTACGAGTTGAAGCATCTTCTTCGATTGCTGTAACTTCCCCTTTGACTTCTGTGATGACCGCTTCCCCTTTAGGATTGCGGGCTTCAAAGATTTCTTGGACACGAGGAAGACCCTGAGTGATATCGGTATTTGAGGCAACCCCACCCGTGTGGAAGGTACGCATTGTAAGCTGTGTACCAGGTTCCCCGATAGATTGGGCAGCGATTGTACCAACTGCTTCACCAACTTCAACCGCATCACCAGTCGCCAAGTTGATACCGTAACAGTGACGGCAGACACCATGACGAGTGTTACATGTAAATACAGAGCGGATAGTCACTTCTTCAACACCGGCATTGACGATTTCACGAGCCTTGTCTTCTGTGATCAATTCATTTGGACCAATGATAACTGCACCAGTTTCTGGGTGTTTAACAGTTTTCTTAGTGTAACGACCATTGAGACGTTCTTCAAGAGACTCAATCATCTCTTTACCTTCAGTAATAGAACGAATCAAGAGACCTCGGTCAGTTCCACAATCATCCTCACGAATGATAACGTCTTGGGCAACGTCAACCAAACGACGAGTCAAGTAACCTGAGTCGGCTGTCTTAAGGGCCGTATCGGTCATACCTTTACGGGCACCGTGAGTTGAGAAGAACATTTCGAGTACTGACAAACCTTCGCGGAAGTTTGAAAGGATTGGCAATTCCATGATGCGTCCGTTCGGAGCAGCCATCAGACCACGCATACCGGCAAGCTGTGAGAAGTTTGAGATGTTACCACGGGCTCCAGAGTCCATCATCATAACGATAGGGTTCTTAGGATCTTGGTTGGCAACCAAACGTTTCTCGAGTTTTTCACGGGCAGCACGCCATTCAGCTGTAACAGCATTGTAGCGTTCGTCATCTGTGATCATACCACGACGGAATTGTTTTGTGATTTGTTCTACACGTTTGTGTGATTCTTCGATAATTTCAGCCTTGTCTTCAACAACTGGAATATCAGCGATACCCACTGTCAAACCTGCAAGAGTTGAATGGTGGTAGCCGAGGTTCTTCATACGGTCAAGTAGGGCAGATGTTTCTGTCGTACGGAAACGTTTGAAGATTTCAGCGATGATATTTCCAAGGTTTTTCTTCTTGAATGGTGGGTTGAGTTCAAGTCCTTCAATAGCTTCCTTGATATTTCCACCTAATGGCAAGAAGTACTTCGCCGGAACACCTTCTGTCAAGTTAGCGTTTGTTGGCTCTTGCAAGTAAGGTAGTCCTTCTGGCATGATATCGTTGAAGAGGATTTTACCGACAGTTGTAAGCAAGATTTTGTGTTTTTGCTCTTCTGTCCATGGTTTGTTAAGGCTATCTGTTGCGATACCAACACGTGAGTGGAGGTGAACATAACCATTACGGTAAGCCATGACAGCTTCGTCACGGTCCTTGAAGACCATACCTTCACCTTCACGACCAGCTTCTTCCATAGTCAAGTAGTAGTTACCCAAAACCATGTCCTGAGATGGAGTAACAACTGGTTTACCATCTTTAGGGTTCAAGATATGCTCAGCAGCAAGCATCAAGATACGAGCTTCTGCTTGGGCTTCTTCTGAGAGCGGTACGTGGATGGCCATTTGGTCACCGTCAAAGTCGGCATTGTAGGCTTCACAGACAAGTGGGTGCAAGCGAAGGGCTTTACCGTCAATCAAGACAGGTTCAAAGGCTTGGATACCCAAACGGTGAAGGGTAGGCGCGCGGTTCAAAGCACTGGGTGTTCTTTAATCACTTCTTCGAGGATATCCCAGATACGTTCATCTCCACGTTCTACCAAGCGTTTAGCCGCTTTCACGTTTTGAACGATATCGCGGGCAACGATTTCACGCATCACGAATGGTTTAAAGAGCTCGATTGCCATTTCACGTGGCACACCACATTGGTACATCTTAAGAGTTGGACCAACGGCGATAACGGAACGTCCTGAGAAGTCAACACGTTTACCGAGCAAGTTTTGACGGAAGCGTCCTTGTTTACCTTTAAGCATGTGGCTCAATGATTTCAGTGGACGGCTACCTGGTCCTGTGATTGGACGACCACGACGACCATTGTCAATCAAAGCGTCAACCGCTTCTTGAAGCATACGCTTCTCATTTGAACGATGATACCTGGTGCGTTCAACTCAAGCAAACGAGCCAAACGATTGTTACGGTTAATAACACGACGGTAAAGGTCGTTCAAGTCAGATGAGGCAAAACGGCCACCATCCAACTGCAACATTGGACGAAGATCTGGTGGAATAACTGGAAGGATGTTGAGAATCATCCATTCAGGCTTGTTCCCAGACTTGTGAAAAGCGTCTAAAACATCCAAACGACGGATAGCTTTGACACGTTTTTGTCCAGTAGCTGTTTTTAACTCTTCTTTGAGTTCAGCAATTTCTTTTTCAAGATCTACTTGTTTCAAGAGGTCCTGGATAGCTTCGGCACCCATTTTGGCAACGAATGATCCATAACCATACTCACGCAAGCGCTCACGGTATTCGCGCTCTGTCATGATAGACTTGTGCTCAAGTGGTGTATCTTTTGGATCAATTACCACATAAGCAGCAAAGTAGATAACTTCCTCGAGGGCACGAGGACTCATGTCAAGGGTCAAGCCCATACGGCTTGGAATCCCCTTGAAATACCAGATATGAGATACAGGAGCTTTTAACTCGATGTGTCCCATACGTTCACGACGAACTTTTGTACGCGTTACTTCAACACCACAACGGTCACAAACAATCCCTCTGTAACGAATGCGTTTGTATTTACCACAAGCACATTCCCAGTCTTTTGTAGGACCAAAGATCACTTCGTCAAAGAGTCCTTCACGTTCTGGTTTCAACGTACGGTAATTGATTGTTTCAGGTTTTTTGACTTCTCCATAAGACCATGAACGGACTTTGCTTGGAGAAGCTAGTGTGATTTGCATACTTTTAAAACGATTTACATCAACCACTATTTCTTCCCTTTCTATTATAAGTGAACTGCTTATTCTTGTTCAGCAGCTTCTTCTGTTGTTTCCGCTTTTGCATTTTCTTCTGCTTCAAAGGCTGCTTTAGCCTCTTGAGCTGCTCTTTCGCGGGCTTTTTCAAGGTCATCTACGTGGATGACATCTTCGTCCATTCCTTCATCAAGGTCACGAAGTTCCACTTCTTGATCGTCTTCGTCAAGGACACGCATGTCAAGACCAAGAGATTGCAATTCTTTTACAAGAACTCGGAATGATTCTGGAACACCTGGTTTTGGAATTGGTTTTCCTTTAGTAATAGCTTCATAAGCTTTCAAACGTCCATTGATGTCGTCAGACTTGTAAGTCAAGATTTCTTGAAGGACATTTGATGCACCATAGGCTTCAAGCGCCCAAACCTCCATCTCACCGAAACGTTGTCCACCAAACTGAGCTTTACCTCCGAGTGGTTGTTGTGTAACGGTTGAGTATGGTCCGACTGAACGAGCGTGCAATTTATCATCAACCATGTGGTGGAGTTTGATCATGTACATGACACCAACTGACACACGGTTATCAAATGGTTCACCAGTACGTCCATCGTAAAGGATTGTCTTGGCATCGTTATCCATACCTGCTTCTTTGACAGTGTCCCAAAGGTCTTCAGAACTTGCTCCGTCAAAGACTGGCGTTGCGATGTGAATACCAAGAGTACGGGCTGCCATACCAAGGTGGAGTTCCATAACCTGACCGATATTCATACGTGATGGTACCCCAAGTGGGTTCAACATGATATCGACTGGAGTTCCGTCTGGAAGGTAAGGCATGTCTTCTACAGGAACGATACGAGAGACAACCCCTTTGTTTCCGTGACGTCCGGCCATCTTATCTCCGACCTTGATCTTACGTTTTTGTGCGATGTATACACGAACCAGCATATTAACGCCAGATTGTAATTCATCACCATTTGCACGTGTAAAGATTTTAACATCACGAACGACACCGTCAGCACCGTGTGGTACACGAAGAGAAGTGTCACGAACTTCACGAGATTTGTCACCGAAGATAGCGTGCAAGAGACGTTCTTCAGCAGAAAGGTCTTTTTCACCCTTAGGTGTTACTTTACCTACAAGGATATCCCCTTCTTTAACCTCAGCACCGATACGGATAATCCCCATTTCGTCAAGGTCTTTAAGGGCATCTTCACCAACGTTTGGAATTTCACGAGTGATTTCTTCAGGCCCAAGCTTTGTATCGCGAGTTTCTGATTCGTATTCTTCGAGGTGGACAGATGTGTAAACATCGTCTTTCACCAAGCGTTCGCTCATGATAACGGCATCCTCGAAGTTGTAACCTTCCCATGTCATGTAGGCAACGATTGGGTTTTGTCCAAGCGCCATTTCACCTTTTTCCATAGAAGGTCCATCGGCGATAAAGTCACCTTTTTCGATGACATCGCCAACTCGAACGAGGGTACGTTGGTTGTAAGCAGTACCTGAGTTTGAACGACGGAATTTTTGGATGTGGTAAACATCAAGGGAACCATCTTCACGGCGAACTTCTACTTTGTCCGCATCCGCATAGGTAACCTTACCACCATGTTGTGCAATAACTGCAGCTCCTGAGTCATGGGCTGCTTGGTATTCCATACCAGTACCAACGAAAGGTGCTTTAGGATTAATCAAAGGCACAGCCTGACGTTGCATGTTGGCACCCATGAGGGCACGGTTGGAGTCATCGTTTTCCAAGAAAGGAATACATGCTGTCGCAACGGCAACTACCTGCTTAGGAGAAACGTCCATGTAGTCAACGCTTGATGCTGGATATTCTTGGTTAACCCCTTGGTGACGTCCCATGACAACTTTTTCAGCAAATGTTCCATCTGCGTTCAATTTAGAGTTAGCCTGAGCTACTGTGTATTCATCTTCTTCATCGGCGGTCAACCAAACGATTTCGTTAGTTACTTTCCCAGTTGCACGGTCAACTTTACGGTATGGTGTTTGAATGAAACCATACTTGTTGAGGTGTCCGTATGAAGACAAGTTGTTGATCAAACCGATGTTTGGTCCTTCAGGTGTTTCGATTGGACACATACGACCATAGTGAGTGTAGTGCACGTCACGCACTTCATATCCAGCGCGGTCACGTGTCAAACCACCAGGCCCTAAGGCAGACAAACGACGTTTGTGAGACAACTCAGAAAGTGGGTTGTGTTGGTCCATGAACTGTGACAATTGCGAAGAACCAAAGAATTCTTTGATCGCTGCAGTCACTGGACGGATGTTAATGATTTGTTGAGGTGTCAATACTTCGTTATCTTGAACAGACATACGTTCACGAACATTACGTTCCATACGTGAAAGTCCAAGACGTACTTGGTTGGCAAGCAATTCACCAACGGCACGAATACGACGGTTTCCGAGGTGATCGATATCATCGATACGACCGATGCCTTCAGCCAAGTTAAGGAAGTAGCTCATTTCAGCAAGGATATCTGCCGGAGTGATAGTGCGAACCTTATCATCTGGATTTGCATTTCCGATGATTGTTACAACACGGTCTGGATCAGTTGGTGCCACAACCTTGAATTTTTGAAGAACAACTGGTTCTGTCAAAACAGCTGAGTCATTTGGAGTGTAGACAATCTTATTCAAATCGCCATCCAAGTGACTTTCGATGCTTTCGATGACATCGCGAGTCATAACAGTACCTTTTTCTACCAAGATTTCACCAGTTTCAGGGTCCACCAATGGTTCAGCGATTGTTTGGTTAAGCAAACGAGTTTTAATATTTAATTTCTTGTTAATCTTGTAACGTCCAACGGCTGCCAAGTCATAACGACGTGGGTCGAAGAAACGAGCCACAAGTAAGGTACGTGAACTCTCAGCAGTTTTTGGTTCACCTGGACGAAGACGCTCATAAATTTCTTTCAAAGCTTCGTCTGTACGAGAGTCCATTGGGTTTTTATGGATATCTTTTTCAACAGTGTTGCGAACCAACTCGCTGTCACCAAAGATATCAAAGATTTCGTCATCACCTGAGAAACCAAGCGCACGAACCAAGGTCGTAAATGGAATTTTACGAGTACGGTCGATACGAGTGTAGGCGATGTCTTTTGAGTCACTTTCCAGTTCCAACCAAGCTCCACGGTTAGGGATAACAGTTGAACCGTAGCCCACTTTACCGTTTTTGTCTACTTTATCATTAAAGTAAACACCTGGAGAACGCACCAACTGTGATACGATAATACGTTCACCACCGTTGATGATAAAAGTACCCATCTCAGTCATGATTGGGAAATCACCAAAGAAGACTTCTTGAGTTTTGATTTCGCCAGTTTCTTTGTTAATCAAGCGGAAAGTTACAAAGATTGGTGCTGAATAACTAGCATCATGAATGCGAGCTTCTTCAAGCGTGTATTTAGGTTCTTTGATTTCGTAGCCAACAAATTCCAACTCCATTGTTTCTGTGAAGTTTGAAATTGGCAATACATCTTCAAACACTTCCTTCAGACCATGGTCTAGGAAATCTTTAAATGAATCAGTTTGAATTTCAATCAAATTTGGTAAGTCAAGAACTTCTTTGATTCTTGAAAAACTACGACGGGTACGATGTTTCCCGTATTGAACGTCATGTCCTGCCAAGATGATTCTCCTTTGTAAATAAAATTCCAAGCTTAGTCGCCTAAGCTAATAATTATCGTTTAATGGTTCTAAAACCCCTATCAACTTATCCCCTTGACTAATTTTTCAGAATCTTTAAATCTCTGTTACAGATGCAAAAAATACCGAAAAAAAGCACAAAAAGAGCAGTTAAATCTGACTTTTTTCAGGAGATTTAACTGCTGTGAGCCTTGTCCGGACAATATTTCAGACAAAACCTACGACAAATGATTACTCATATTATACCCGATTTTCTCTAATTTTTTTCAAGTCCTTTGAAGGATTTTTTTCTTGCTTTAGTATAGATGGTCTTCGTTTTCTGAAAAGAATGTTTTCAGAGGTTCGTTCTTGAATAATTAGAATCACTTGTATGATATATCTTGCCAACCAACTAAAAAAACGCTTCCCCCTTGTTTGTAGGGTATCATCTAACATACTGGAAAAGCACAAAAATTTTTCTAAATAAGAAAGAATGCTGATCAATTCAACTTGCTTGACAAAAGCACTTCTTAGTGGTTTAATATACCCTATAGAGGTATATTTGGAGGTGCCTATGTTTTACTTATTTACAAAAATTGATAGTATTTCTACCAGCGAATTAGAAGCTAAACTCAAGGAACCGATTCAGCTATTGGACGTTCGGACGCCTACGGAATTCCGTAGAGGTCATATCAAAAATGCAAAGAATATTCCTCTAACCGAAATCGGATCTTACACACCTGCGACAAAAGAAACTCTCTATGTCATCTGTCATTCTGGTGTCCGAAGTAAGATGGCTGCTAAAAAGCTCAAGAAAAAAGGCTATGATGTTATCAACGTCCGAGGCGGTATGATCGCTTGGACAGGCGAAACTATATAGAACTAAAAGGAAGAAACTCAATGAAGATTATCATTGTTGGATGAGTTGCAGGTGGTATGTCAGTGGCGACTCGTCTCAGACGCCTCATGGAAGATACTATCATCTCACTAGCTTCTCCTGTAAACCGTCAAGGACGTCAAGTGGCAGACATAATTGCTGGAATGGAGCGCAAAAACAAGGGTAGTATCGGTACTGCTATCGTTCGTGCTTTGGTATTGCGCTGCTTCGACAGGTCTTAGCGAGCGCACTCTTAATGACAATCAACTCCCATACAAGGCAATTCATGTCAGCAGGAAAGACCACGCTGGTTATTATCCAGGTGCTACTGATATCACCTTAAAGCTCCTCTTTGACCCAACCAGTGGCAAAATCTATGGTGCCCAAGGAGTTGGGAAGAAAGGTGTTGACAAGCGAATCGATATCCTCGCAACAGCTATAAAGGCAAATCTCGCTGTCTTTGATTTACCAGAATTAGAGTTTACTTATGCATCGCCATTTGGATCTGCCAAGGATCCCCTCAATATGCTGGGTTACGCAGCCTTGAACCTTATCGAAGGTCTCAGCGACAATATACAGTGGTACCAGCTAGAAGATGAAATAGCTACTGGCAAGAAATTCCTGGATGTACGGACCAGTAGCGAATTCCAGAGTGGTCGACTCAAAGTCGATACCATTCATATTCCCCTAAACGAACTACGGGAACGCTTGGATGAACTAGACAAAAATCAAAACTACATCGTCAGCTGCCACAGTGGTTTACGTAGCTATATCGCAGAGCGTATCCTCAAGCAAGCAGGATTTACCATCCAAAACCTTGACGGCGCTTATTCACTATACAAAATGGCTAATCCAGAAGGAGTAGAATATGCTAACTAATATCAGCATGGCTGACTTTTATGAAAAATATCAAAATGAAAATCTAGATCTTATCGATGTCCGTGAAGTACATGAATTCCAAGCAGGACATGCACCAGGTGCCAAAAATCTTCCGTTAAGTACCTTGGAGCAAGGCTACAAAGAACTCAAACCTGACCATGAATACCATGTCATCTGTCAAGGTGGAGTGCGTTCTGCCTCTGCCTGTCAATTTCTCAGCGCCCAAGGTCTCACCGTTACCAATGTAGAAGGTGGCATGAATGCCTGGCCCGGTGATGTAGAATAAATCAAATACAAAAAGAGCAGTTGGTTTACTCTAAAGAAAACCAACTGCTCTTTTACTATTCTATCAACTTTTCAAGTAAGCCTTTATTCTGTTACTTCCGTTTAATCAAGTATTTAACTGCCTTTTCCAATCTTTCCTTCTGCGCTTGAGGGTCGCCCTAAAGGGTCGTTAATACAAGCTGTTAAATTCTCCGTTATCATCAATTCAATAATACGATCAACACTGGATCGCACTGCTGTTAATTGAGTAATGATATCGACACAATCACGCTCTTCCTCCATCATTTTTTTGAATACCTCGCAATTGACCCTCTGAGCGTTTGAGACGTGTAATGTACTTTGATTTTTGTCATATCTTTATCCTTAAACGATTTTTTTCTACATTATATCTCTAATACAGACCTTTGTCAAAAAGAGCACTTATCTTAAAGATAAAACCTCCTAGTTCTCCACTCTGACTCTTGTAACAATACCGTCTTTATCAGCCAATGTCAATCCAGATGCTCAACGCTGATAACACAAGAAAAATCCTCCCCATGTAGGAAGGATTGTTTGGATTTAATGAGCTAACATTTCTTGAGCAATTTCCTGACCAGATAAGTTATCTGGATAATAGGTTGGCCAGTTGTCCATCTCTTCAAAGAGGGCTTCTTGGCTAGTACCTCCAAAGAAGATATGGAAATGCTCTGCCTTGACTGGAGCAATATTGTGGTCGCTAAACTGAACATACTTGAATTGCCCGGCGTCTGCATCAGTCGCTTCAAAGAGGAAGCGTACTCCACGATTCCCTTTCTTATAAGTCAAGATTTTCTTGCCGACATACTTGTAAGTATATTTCTTACTTTGGCCACCTTGGATGAATTCCATAGTATTATCTGTAATATTAATCTTGCTTACATCTGTTTGGTAACCCTTTTGATAGTAGGCCTTATACTCATCCTTGGTCATCTTGCCAGTCAATTTAGCCTTGTAGTCAAAGACTTGGTCAAGAGTCCCATCCTCAAGGAAAGGATAGACAGACTGCCAGTTACCAGCATAATCACTCAGGGTACGGTCCTTAACATCGGCATCCTCAAAGTAGCCATTATGAACTGTTTTAGTTTCCTCTGCTTTTTCCGGTTCAATTTCTGCTCCTGCCTGATCAGTTGTCTGCTTGAGGGCCTTGAGGTTTTTCTCCATGACAGAGATATAGTTTTCTCCAGCCTTCATGTTCTCTTCGGTCAAACTTTCAAGAGGATTCAGAACATCTAACTTGACACCTGTTTCTTTTGAGAGGGTATTAGCTAGGGCTTGTGAGGCATTTTCTTCAAAGTAGATATAAGAGATTTTGTTTTTCTTGATGTACTCGGTCAATTCTGCCAAACGGCTTGCTGAAGGCTCCGCATCTGGTGAAAGACCTGAAATAGACACTTGATTAAGTCCGTAGTCTAGACCTAGATAACGGAAGGCAGCGTGTTGAGTCACAAAACTCTTTTGCTTAGCATTAGAAAGCCCTTCACTATAGGTCTTATCCAAGGCTTGTAGTTTTTTGATATAAGCTGCTGCATTTTGCTCAAAAGTCGCCTTCTTATCTGGATAATCAGCTGAAAGACTATCACGGATATGTTCTACAAGTTTGATTGCACGCGCAGGAGACAACCATACATGAGGGTCATACTCGTGATGATGACCTTCTTCACCATGGTCGTGGTCTTCTTCTTCACTTCCAGGAAGAAGTAGCATATCTCCAGTAGCTTTAATCGTTTTTACTTTTTTAGCATCTAGAGATTCTAACAGCTTGGGAACCCAAGTTTCCATATTTTCATTCTCATAAACAAAGGCATCAGCATCTTGGATTTTAGCGACTGCCTTAGGTGATGGTTCATAGTCATGTGGCTCTGTTCCAGCCCCGATTAAGAGTTCAACATTGGCTGTGTCGCCTGCTACTTGCTTGGTAAATTCGTAGACAGGGTAGAAAGTTGTAACGATATTTAATTTCCCATCTGCTTGTTTTTGATTGGAACAAGCAACTAAGAATAAGGTCACAAGACTTGCCAAAAGTAGGCTTAGTTTTTTCATTTACTTCTCCTATTTGATAAAACGTTTGAGTAAGCTGACTAGTAAAAAGACAACTACAAAAATAATGGTAATACTTGCACTTGGTGGTGTCTCTGCATAATAGGAAATATAAAGCCCCGCAACCATGCCTAGAAAACCAATGGCACTAGCAAGTATCATCACAGAACTAAAGTTTTTACCTAGACGCAAAGCAATACTTGCTGGCAAAACCATAATAGTCGATACCAAAAGTGCTCCCGCTGCTGGTATCATGAGGGCAATAGCCACACCCGTCACCATGTTAAAGAGAATAGACATGGTGCGTACAGGCAATCCATCTACAAAAGCTGTATCCTCGTCAAAAGTTAGAATATACATAGGTCTTAAAAATAGGAAGGTTAGGATTAGAACAACCGCCGCAATGACAAAGAGCCCAATGACCTGCTCTTGACTAATAGTCACAATAGAACCAAAAAGATACTGATCCAGACTCATCGAACTAGAGCTCTTACCCTTACTCATGACAATAAGTGAAACTGCAAGTCCTGTAGACATGAGAATGGCTGTCCCAATCTCCATAAAGCTTTTATAAACTGTACGCAAGTATTCAAGAAAGACCGCCGCAATCAAAACGATCACAATGGTTGAGATGGTCGGAGAAATCCCCAAAACCAAACCAAAGGCAACACCCGAAAGCGAGACGTGACTGAGAGTATCACTCATGAGACTTTGACGGCGCAAGATGAGAAAAGTCCCAAGAACTGGTGAAAAGAGACTCATGGCAATAACTGCCAAAAAGGCTCGCTGCATAAAATCATAAGACAGTAGATTAAGCATGCTCCACCTCCTGGTCACTTTCATGGACATTGAAGCAACGCCATGGTGAATCTTGGTCTCGGACAAGGTGAATATTGCGATCTGCGTAGTCTTTGACTTCTTCTGGGTCATGAGTAATCATCAAAACAGCCTTGCCATGATGGTGGGCGCTGTGGTGCATGAGCTCATAAAATTCATTCTTAGTCCCTGCATCCATCCCTGTCGTCGGCTCATCCAAGATAAAGATATCTGGATCGGACGCAAACATACGTGCGATAACAGCCCTCTGTTTTTGCCCACCAGAGAGGGAACCAATGCGTTTATCCCGATGTTCCCACATGCCAACCGAGTTTAAACTAGCCTTGATATGTTCCTCATCGTGAGCATTTAAACGACGGAACCAGCCCTTTCTTGGATAACGACCTGATTTGACAAATTCATAAACGGTACTTGGAAAACCTGCATTAAAACTTGCAATCTGTTGAGGAAGGTAGGCAATTCTTAATTTGTCCCACGAGTGTTGGTCTTTGAAATGGTAACTTTACCAAATCTTGGTTGTAAAATACCTAGACTGGCCTTGATTAGAGTCGTCTTGGCAGCTCCGTTTTCTCCCGTGAGTGTGACAAACTCCCCACTATCAACACTGTAATTGATGTGCTCAAGCACAGGTTCCTTGTCATAATAGAAGGACAAATCCTCTACTGTGATGTATCTCATTACTTGATTTCTCCTACTAAAGCAGTTAAAAACCGCTGGATAATTTGTTGCTCTTCATCTGAGAATTGACTGGCAACTTGTTCATAAGTCGAGAGGGTGTGCTCATGATGATGGTGATGCTCCTCAGCAATCGGTCGAGCTAAATCTGTCAATTGATAGAAAATCACTCGAGCATCCTTAGGATCCTTAGACGTTTCCAGCATCCCCCTCTTTAATCAAAGATTTTATAGCCTTGGTGACAGCTGCTTGACTGACATTGAGACGGCGAGCCAACTCCGAATTCGTTAATGATTCCTCTGATAAGAGCATAAGAATATGCTCCTGAGTATTGGTCAAAGCCACATTACTGGTACAATGGCCAATAAGGATTTCATGCTGATTTTCAGCTTTCAGGATTACTTCATTTAAAAATGATCAATTTCTGTTGCTAATTGTCTCATGAACTTCTCCTTTCCTAGTTATCTTTTTCCTAAAACAATATAGAACACCGCAGATTCTTTACTGGTTAATTATATCATAAAACCAAAAAAAGAATCAAGAAAAAGATGAAAAACACCTGAGATGTTTTCATCCTTTAGAATTATTTTTTTCTTGTTTACGGCTAGTCCAGAGGGCTGTCGCTCCAAGAATCACACCAAGTAGCATCATGAAGATAGATTGCTCACTACCTGTATTTGGAAGTACTTTCTCTGAGACTACTGGTTTCTTAGCAAACTCATCTGCAACCTTATAATCAACTTTTACAGTAGAAGGTTGAGTCGGTTTTGTTGCTTGGTCTTCTACTGGTTTAGCTGGATCTTGCTCTTTACCTTCTTCAGGAAGTTTAAATGTTTTTGAGTCCACAGAAATCGTGCGTGAATTTGGATTTACTTTTTCATACTGAGTCAAATCAGCTGTTTTAAGATAGTCTTCAAAGGCAGCATCCATTGAAGGACCTTCTTCTCTAGCACCACCAAGCATGGTATAACCGTCACCACCTGCTGCAAGGAAGTCATTGGTTGCTAGGTAGTAGATTTTCGCCAAATCTAGTTTTTCATAAAGACCAGTTGCACGATTCTTCACTTGAATAGCCAAGACGCGTTTACCTGCGACTAGGTTTGTATCGTAGTAGACCTTGGCTCCTGAAATCTGTAAGAATCCACCGCTTGGTTCGAGCAATGGTTGACCATTTTCGTCTAAGACAGTTTTTCCTGCTTTATCCACCTGCAAAATAGATCCGAGTGATTTTTCAAACATATCCAGAACTTGCTGACCAGTTACTTGGATTTGTGAGATTGTGTTTCCAAATGGCAAGACTGCAATGACATTTCCTTTTGTAATTGGTTTGTCTTTAGCAATTGTCTCACGCAAGCCACCACCATTTGTCACAGCGATATCTGTTGGATGACTAAATCCTGTTTGACCATACTGGTAGAGAGAATCTGCGACGACATTTCCGAGATTCGTTTCACGAACACGAACATTTTCACGGTCTCCATTAGTTCAACAGGACTGTTTGAAACGACTTCAACAGCATTTTCAGCATCGTATTTTTGTTTAATGTCTTTGACTAGTTTTTCAACTGTTGGATTGGCTGGTAATTTTTTAGCATCTGCAGCCGCAATCTGAGTTGGATTGCCCAATAGCTGACGAGATTTGTAGGTAATTTTCCCTACATTATGAAGGTAGCTTCCTGTTTGGTTATAGGTAACATTATCCCCATAGGTCGTTGATTCTACTGTATGAGAGTGACCATCGATTACTGTTACGCGTTTCCCTTTCAAAAGAGGGTTCTTAGACAGGGTTTCTGCTAGTGTTGAGCCACGCCAAGCTACTGGCGTTGTTGTATCAACACCCAAGTGGGCTAAGACTACATAATGCTTATAATCCTTACCTTCCGACTTAGCCTTGGCTTGAACTTCTTCAACGACCTTATTAACCTCTTCGATTGGCTCAGTAAAGGTTACCCCTTTAACATTTTTAGGGTGAGTTTTCGTTGCTGTTTCCGGCGTTGTCACACCTATCACTACAAACTCATCGCCTTCAACATCCTTATTCTTGTCAACAATAGTAGAAGCTTGGAAGAGACGAGCTCCGTCTACATATGTATTTGAGCTTAACAAGGGGAATTTCAAAATTTCTTTGTATTTTTTTAGCTTCATCAAGTCCGAAATCAAACTCGTGATTTCCTACAGCCATGGCATCATACTGCATCTCGTTAAGAATCTTAGCACGTGCCTCACCTTTTGATGAGTTTGAGATAGGAAGACCCTGGAAAGCATCACCAGCATCCACTACCAAGGTGGTCTGGTTGGTTTTTGCACGCTCTTGTTCAATGACTGTAGCCAACTTAGCGTCTCCAATGACTCCCTTTTCCTCTACAATACGACCATGGACATCATTGGTGTGTAAGATAACAGTGTCCTTTTCTTCGCTTTTAGGAGATTCAGCAGGAGCTGACGGGGCTTCTGCAGGTGCAATCGCTTCTGAAGTTACCGAAGTTTCCGGTACCGCAGGGCTCTCAACAGGAGCCGGAGTCGCCGACGGAGCTGGAGTCGTCGACGGAGCTGGAGTTGCTGCGACAGCTGAACTTTCTGCAGGAGTTGTTGCTTCTTCAGCGAATACTTGTCCAGCTAAGAAGGCTGGAGCTAATAAAGCTGTAGATAGGATGGGTAATAAGAACTGTTTCTTCATTTTGAAATCCTTTTTCTTTTCTTTTTTCTCTTTTTATATTATACGCTATTTCTAAAAATTTTGAAACTTTTTGACCTATTTGCATCTTAAATATTCACCATTTAAACAAAAAAAGCTTGGATTAAAAATCCCAAACTTTTTAGCTCATTTTATTGAAAAATCTTTGATGTTACCATCGTAATCCGCCCAATCTTGGCTAAAGAAGCGGTCATTCATTTGGTAACTAGGTGCTGTTGTTGGATTGCTCAAAAAAGGATTTACAACCTTATCAAACGCCAACCAGCCTAACCAACCGATATGAATCGTATCCTTGACAAAATAAGGTTCATCACCGTTTTTTTGAAAAAAATCAGCAATATTGGTGAAACCTTGACTCTCCAATTGGTAACGAATTTTTTTCGACAGTGTGCTGATACATTTCTTCACTCAAGCCTGTATAGTCCATCCATTTTTTTATTGACAGGTTGAAAAACAAAAATCACATTGACCTTAGACTTGGCAAACTGATCAAGCACTAACTGCAAATCATTGTACTCAGGTGATTTTAGAAAGTTATAATTCTTTTGATAGCCTTCAAAATTTTTTAAGTCCTTCTTAAGCTGAGTAGTATAAAAATGGTTTTCCATTCCCAAATCATTATTGGTCGTATTTGCTTCTGCGTCCTTACGTGCAATATTTTCCAATTCTTCATACGAAAATTGAGCCGGGAGGCTGTTCAAATATTTTTCAATATAATCTTTATACTTCAATCGACCCCGAATCGAGAATTGACCAAAAAGGGCAGCTTGTCTTTCATTGAACTCAGACGAGAGATTAACCATCGTTTGATCAAAGTCTGACAATTGTTCGTCCTTAGCTATCTTCTCAACAATCCCCTTCATCGGAACTCTTGGATTTTGCTTTAAGAGTCTATTAGCCGCATATTGAGAGGCGGCATCCCCAGATTGATTCTCTAAAAAGGCAGTCAACTGATCATTGTTAAAATAGGTCTGAAAAGTAACCGAATCTTGATCTTCCTTTGTAAACCACTGTGGAGAGATTACAAACACTGCTTGTTTATTTTCAAGTTCAGACGTAATCTGTTGCATCCCAAAATACTGACTAAGAGAAGCGGCTCCTGCCTGCCCCATAAAATACGGACGGTAGGAACGATTATACTTTTCAGCCAACACTCCTGGATGCATGCTGTCAAAACGAATCCATTCACTTGACCCAAAGAAAGGGATAAAACGCATATTAGGGTCTGTTAGAGCTCTCACTTTTTGGCTTCTCTCCTTAAAGCTCTCTGTACTAACAGAAGCCGCAGAGTATTTTTCCTCCATGAGATTATGACTTGGACTACTTGGATAGAAACAGATAAGAAGAAAAACCAATAATCCCGCTACAAAGATAGGCCCGAAGATTAACCACAGGCGTTTAAGCATTCTTTAACTCCGTAATTCCTGCTATGATTTTATTAGCTGTATTCCAGTCATCACGACCAAATTCTGTAACTGGGACACGAATATCAAAGCGATTTTCGATTTCCACGATCAATTCAACTGTTCCCATACTGTCCAAGACACCCGCATCAAAAAGATCTTCATCCATCATGTCAGAGACATCTTCCATAAATAATTCATCGATAATTTCAATAACTTCTGATTTGATATCCATTTTTTAAATTTCCTTCTATTTTTTTAATTCCATTTATTTTTAAACCATAAATCATTCAAAAATCCAGAAAAAGATTAAGAATGAAACCATTACGACATGGAAGGTTATCACCATGCCAAGCAACTGAGCCCAACGATTTTTCAAGCAAGGGAGGTCGCCCTGCTTTTTTTCCGTTCTTTATTGAGCGTTTTTTCTCTCTGACCCAGGCATCATTCATCACTAAGCCTATCCCATGAAAAGAGTCCGTAAGCGATATAAAACCATGTTATCCCATGCCAGAACCCCATAAGGAGCATGTTCAGGACATAGGCAACACTTGAAGTCACATTTCGATTCTTAAAAAGCTTTTTTCTCGTCATCACCATGACCATGCGCATAAAGACAAAGTCACGAAACCAGAAGGATAAACTCATGTGCCAACGATTCCAAAAACTCTTTCAAATCTCTTGACAAGAAAGGTTTGTTGAAGTTAATCGGACTACGAATTCCCATCAGATTTGAAATAGCTATAGCAAACATAGAGTAACCTGCAAAGTCAAAGAAGAGCTCCAAACCAAATGTGTACATGATGGCCACTACATAATAGTTAAAGACGCCACCTGTTTGTAAAGCTAAATTCTTTAGCGGTGGTAATAAAATCTCGCCTAAAATATGAGCTAGGATAAATTTATACAGAAATCCCCATATGATATACCGAACGGACTCAGCTAGCATATCCATCAATTCATCGCGTTCTGGAATCGTCTTATAATTTTCATTAAAACGTTTGAAACGATCAATGGGACCACTTGAAAATGTCGGCATAAAGAGAAGAAAACGCAAATACTCCCACATTTTCAAATCCTTAATGACTCCATCTCTTAGTTCGATGATGATTCCTACCGAACGAAAGGTTAAATAGGAGATTCCTACAAATCCTAGTAGAGACTGTGTGCCATTAATAGCTGGTTGCACCTTGACAAAGATGATGGGAAGCAATGATAATAGACTTACTAGATAGAAAGTCCATTTACCGTCTCGACCTTTTCGATACTGCTTGTAAAAAAGAACCAGTACAATTTGCCAAATCAGATAAAGCCCCAAGGCAGCTAATTGATTGGTCTTGCCTCCCGTCAGCATAGTGACTATAAAGAACAGACTAACCAATATTTCATACCAGCCAAAACGTTTTTTGAGAAAAAGACCGATAAAGATTGGCAAGGTAACAGTAATCACGTACAAAAAGTACTGAGGATTCCCTATACGGCTCAATATGAGGGAGCTGTTTCAGGAAATCCATCATCTATTGTTTACCTCACTAATCAACCCTTTGATGTCGATTTTCCCATTTGGAGTTAGCGGCAAGCTGTCACGGTAGAGGAATTTCGAAGGCATCATATAAGACATCATAATATCTTCCAAGTCTTCCTTGATCGCTTTGGTAATATCAATCTCGCGCTCAAATTGTTCTTTAACCCCATCTTTTAAGATAACATAGGCCAAGAGATTTTGAACCTTGTGATCTTTATTATAGCGCGGTACCGCAACAGCCGAGTCAATGTACTGAGATTTGTTCAAGTTTTTGAGAAACATCTTCTAGCTCAATACGGTAACCGTTAAACTTGATTTGGAAATCCATCCGTCCACCGTAGAGAAGAAGGCCTTCATCCGTCATAGTTCCGACATCTCCCGTATGGTAGGCTGGCAGACCTTCAAATTCGAAGAAAGCTTCTGCTGTTTTCTCAGGATTATTCATATAACCTTTTGAAACAGCCGGTCCAGACACAATGATTTCTCCCTTGCTCTCCATTTGGCAATTTGTTTCTGCCTCATCAATGATGAAGGTTGGAGAATCTTCTTTGGTGTAACCAATTGGTAGACGTTTCAAAAGTAGCTAACATCTCATCTGTTACGGCTACAGCCGAAAGAGCTACAGTTGCTTCCGTTGGGCCGTAGGCATTGATGATGCGCGCATTTGGGAAACGTTCGCGTAATTTCTGAGCAGTTTTAACAGTCAACTCTTCCCCATCAAAGTAGAAATGGGTAATGCCTGGCATCTTTTCAGCATTGAAATCTTCAGATAACATGGCCATATCTGCAAAAGATGGTGTTGAAGTCCAGATAGCAATCGGAAGAGAAAAAATAGTTGCAAAGAGTTGTTTGAAGTCTTGAGTAATGGCTGATGGGAGAGCAAAAAGCGTTCCTCCAAGAGCCAAGGTTGGTGCCCAGTACATAACAGACAAGTCAAAGGAATAGGGCGGTTGCGCCAACATTTGCGGACGTTCTGGCGTTGCAAACTCCTTATCTGTAATCATCCAGTTGGTAAAGCTGAGCAAATTATCATGCGAAATTTGCACCCCTTTTGGTTTCCCAGTTGTCCCTGATGTAAAGATGATGTAGTAGTTATCATCCCCTTTGACCGGATGTTGCAAATCATAGGCATGCTGAGCCGTATAAGCTTCACGCACTTGCTCCAAGGACATGATTGGAGCAGCTGGGTTTTCAATTGGAAACTCATTGATGGCGATGATTAAGCTTGGCTCTGCTACTTCAACAATCGCAGACACGCGCTCCAAGGCAGAGTGGCTATCAATTGGGATATAGGCATGGCCAGATTTGGTCAAGGCCACAAAGGTTGCTAACATTTCATATTCTTGACCACCAAAGACCACAACAGGTGACTTTTCAGGAAGTCCCATTTGGTCAATATGGGCTGCTAAGCTATCTGAATCAGCCTTCAATTGGCCATAGGTATGCTCTTCTCCAAGGACATTGTAGACCGGAAAATTAGGCTGCTTTTGAGCATAATGCTCAATGGTTTTCAATCATATCTACTATTGGTTTATTTGACACAATAGGGTTTCTCCTTTAAGTTAAAATTCATTATAGATAAAGCTACCTTGAACCTGACCGAGATAACTAAAAAAGTAAAGCAGGCCCAAGAAAATGATAAAATACAAGGCTGTCCGACCAAGAAAGAGATAGAGTTCATTTCTCTGTTTCATCAAGAAAAACCTTTCATTCCTGTAATTTTCAACTAAAATAAAATCAATTTCTTACTAACTTATTTTTCTGCTATTATACCACTTTTATAAACTATTTTTTTCAATTGTTTTCCGTCCATTTCACTACATTTAAACATCATTAAATTGTTTCATATAATACCTTCTACTGATAGCTTTTAATGCTTTCCAGTATAGATTATATTGGGAGCTACAACAAAGTAAGCTCTATACTACCTATAGAGGACTTCACCACTATAAAATATTATAGAGCCTTATCTTATGTCTCACTTTATCGGTAGAATTCCCTTTATCTAGAGATTTTTATAATATGTAATCTTAAAATTCACTATAGATGAAATCTTGAATGTTCGAAAAATCAGTCACAAAACAGTAGATTACGATGCTTAAAATAACTGTGTAGAAAAACAAGGTCCACAATAGTAAACGATGTGTGTCAGTTAGTTTCGTTTGCAAATTTGTAAAGTTCTTTTTCAACTTCCATCCATCCTTTTCACCCCAACGTGCATCACGTCAAATAAAAAGTAATCTTCATACTCTTTATTTCCATAGTTTAACACCGTAGCACCGTGGTTTTTGGCAATATTTTCTATTTTTTTGTAAGTTTCTTCACGCATTTCTCGTGAAACACCTGTGTAATCATTCCATTTACCATTTACAGGAAAGATAATGACTTCAACTTCAATTCCCAATTCCTTAGCAACTGTCAAGAAGAGTTCCATATCTGAATACTCTGGTGACTCTATGTAGCTCAAGTCTTTGTTAGAATCTTTCAATGAAGCATAGCGGTCTCAAGTAGGTATTGTAGTAGTTATTATCCACAGCATAATCATTGTTATCTGTTTTCTTTTTAACTTCTTCTACAAACTTCTTCGTCATCTCCTCCCAATTATAATCCGGAGTTTCATCTCCTAGTGCAGGATAGTCTGATTTGGCATGATTTTCATAGAATTTTCGTTTAAGTTTAAAGGAATAAACGTCATTGTCAAGCTCCAACAGTTTTTTATCAATGATTGTTCCTTTTCCTTCTATGAAATAGCTTTTATACTTTTTATAGATATCATTTTGTTGTTTGTTTCCTTTGGTAATCTCAATAATGCGATTAATCAGTTTTTTTCTTTCGTTTCACTGATTTTCTCGTTACCTAACATGTGAAAAATATGTTCCTGAGAGGCCTTGTTTAAGAAGGCGTCTTGATGAGTCCCATCCTTTTCGAACCATTGAACAGACTCGACTATGGCTACTTTTCGCTTGCTCATAGCCCCCTCAATCGAGCTCAAGGTTGTAGCTTGAATGATATTTTGAGAGTAACTGGTTCCTATCTGCATAATGTTAAAATCATTGTAGTTAAAAATTTTATTGGGATGGTAATCTTCATTTATCGTCGCAACTAACTCTGAGGAACCCATTAGAACTAGTGTATTGGGAGTGATATTATTTGTTAGAATATCTCTACTTTTATACTTTTCATAAGAAGTGCTGTAGCGAATACTATTGTCCTTGACTTTATAATAGTCGTCAATCTTCTTGACATATGTCACATTTAAAAGAGCAAGAGTCGCAATTACGAGCACAAGCGATAGTAAAAATGCTTTTAACTTTATCATCTTGTTTTGTCCAATCTCCTTGTTTTAGCAGATCTCTTTATCTACTTAGAATTGCCATAATTATCTTATAAGGTTCACCTGAAAAGATAAAGAAGCCAACCATAACTAAATTCATGGTCACAAACCAACTTATTAGCTTGTACCAAGTTTTATTTTTATGTTTCTTATAAAAAGTGCTTTTCTTTGATAAATTTCAAATCCAGAAATCAAGATTCCATGGTAAAAACCATAAGCGATGTAGCTGACACTAATTCCATGCCAAAATCCCATAACCAACATATTGACCATATAGGCATAGGCTGCATTGTGTAATCTATTCTTAAACCATTTCTTTCTGATAACCTGCATCAAAACTCTTGAAAATACGAAATCTCTCAACCATGTTGACAAGGTGATGTGCCATCTAGTCCAGAAATCCTTGATATCAATACTCAAGAAAGGTTTATTGAAATTCATCGGTGTCTGAATACCCAAAACATTACTGCTTCCAACAGCCATCAAACTATACCCCGCAAAGTCAAAGAACAGATAGAGAGTATACAGGTACATATATTTGATTGAGTAGACAACTGTACCAGTATTGCTTAAAGCAAGTAGTATCTGGTAAACATAGGTTGATAAAACAACCTTGTAGAGAAGGCCTAAACGATGCGATAAATACCATCACCTGCTAACTCTAGGTAGTCTTTTCTAGGCATGACTTCATTGATCTCTTTTAGAAATCTTCTGCTACGATCGATTGGCCCAGAACTAACTGTAGGGAAAAAGAGTAGAAACTGCAGATAATCTTTTACACTGATTTTTTCTTTGATTAAACCATCCGATATTTCTAGCATGATCTGAATGGTCTTAAAGGACATGTAGGAAATCCCAATAAAAGCCAACAAATGTAGCTGGGTTATCGCAAAGACTTTATTGACCACTAAAGGTAAAATGGATAACATAACTAGAGGTTTTAACCGTTTTAAATCCATTCTTTGTGCTATGAAAACTAGGACATATTGGTAGATGATGAAAGCCAATAGATAAACAACCATGGATTTACTCTTACCATAGATAGCTCCTGCAAATAAAATTGACAGACTTAAAATATAATAATCCTTACGCTTGCCAAAAATAGTTTAAAACAAAGCCAATCAGTAAAACCACAAACAATAGAAGGAAAAAAACTCATTCCCTCAAAAATAATTCATACCAGATGGACTCCTTTTTCTTTTTTTCTCATCTCCTGATTTGTCATTTTAGGATTACTCCCTATCATATTATCAAGGATAATTAACTTTATTCATTATATCATAATTTAAAACTATATACTCTATTATCCAATTT